>MDTC01156983.1_pt1 | contig 18984 bp, 9 predicted proteins | sample 811181 | NCBI WGS metagenome assembly MDTC01 (sample SAMN05326644, study PRJNA326480) | marine metagenome | isolation source: seawater | place: Pacific Ocean: North | collected 2011
CCCCCTCCCCCGGCCGGCCGTCCCCGTTCTTTACTCCTCTGCGCCGAGGGTTCCAGTTTTTTGTATTGGCCTGTGTGTGTATATAGATATGATCTGGGTACGGGTACGCTGCGCACCCGGGGAATTTCCCGCCATGCTTGCTGAGATTCTTACGTTTTCACTCCTTGCCGGTGCCATTATTGTGTTTGACACGTACCATGTGTTTTCCAAATCCCGCCTTGGGGCTTCGAACGAGTTCCGGACGCGAGTTATTGAGACGACGCTGTTTGGGACTGTTCCCGGCGTTGTTGGCGCCTGCGTGGCGACGCCGACGCTGACAGAGAGTGAGGCGGCGTATGTTCTTTTTATTGTGTTTACGTCGCTGTTTCTTCTGTCGCTGTTTGTGCGGTATGCCGATCTTGGCCGCCGGTCTGGCGTGTTTTGGTCGGGTTTAACCGAGTCGACGTCTGTGTTCCTTGTTGGCTCAATCGCGTGCGTTTCTATTGGGACTGTTCCCGGGACGAGCCCTGTTGCGCCGTGTCTTTTGTATGTATCGCTGTACTACTTTTGGGCCGCGGATCTTGGCGACGACTCGAGCGGCGGATCTGACCGGCCACGAGGGTTGAAGCCGGGAGCCGGAGCCGAGCCGGGAGCCGAGCCGGGAGCCGAGCTGGGAGCCGAGCGGGAAGCCGGGTTCGGAGCCGAGCCGGGAGCCGAGACTCTGCTTCTTCCGACGGGAGACTCGCCGTCTGGTTTTAACGTGATTCCTGGGGGCGATCGGATTTCCGTAGCTGGCGGGTGGTATTGAGCGTGCGTCTGTGCCTTTGTGTCTTTCCGCCATGCTCTTTCCGGGAGGGTTCCGAGCTGGACTCCGTCCGTGTTGTGTTCTGGGCAGCACGTGAGACGTTTCAGCGCGCCCTCGAATGCCTGGAACGACGATGGTGCCTGGTGTGCGCGTTTTCTCCAGACTGCGTAGAGTTTCCGTGTCTCCTCTGATGTATTGTTTGCGTCGTCCGCTGCGAGCGCCATGACTGCTGCGAGCGGCCTGTCTGCGATCCAGATGTCTGCTGCGACCTGCCTGAACCTGTGAAATGGGGGCGGCCTCCACCGTTTCTGCCCTGCGGGTCCCGGGTGGGCTGCCATTCCTACGGCCGCCCCGTGTGTTTAAATCTTTAGTAATCTTATACGGTTTAATCAGAACGGAACCCTCTTTCATAAAACTTCAATTGCAAGGTTTCCTTAAACGTTCCTTTCCTTGTTGATCCAACCCAGATGAACGTATTTGGCATTTCTTCGATTGTTTTCAAAAAGTCTGTAGTTCCTCTAATATTTTCTGCAGATGTCGTTTCTGCCCACGCCTTCAAGCGAGATGGCTCTGTGTATGACCAAAGTTTTGACAGTTTTGCACGATCCATCCCGAATTCCGGATTGAAATAAGTGTTCTCTTTTGGGGCAGCCTGGTGTACCACCCTGTCAATGAGAATAATTTCTGAAGTATACCTGGCAAACGTTCCGAAAAGAAAACGCCTTTGAGCAGAACCGTTGAATTTTGACAACAGGCCAGGATCTTCCCACGAATATTTTCCGTGAGAAAGAGTATCAAACTCAAACCAGAGACAACAAGATTTCAGACCAACATATGCAACGTCTGGGAAGTGAACTGCGCCTTCTAGGTGCGGTGCCCAGTCTGCAAACGGTTTGAGCTCTTTCCTGAGGTGGACAATCACCTGAGTATAATTTTCAGAAAACTCTAACGTTGGGTCAATCCCATTTGGCCAAACTCTTCTTTTCGCGTTATCTGCTCGCCTTTGGGCAATTTTTTCGGTTTTTTTCGTTTCTTCGGCCTCTGATCTTTCCTTGGCAATTGCCTTTTCTTCCTTTGCGGAAATCCTTACTCCAACAGGGTTCAGAGCTCTCTTGATTTGGTCGTACCTTGCTTTTGTAACTCTTGGAGGAGTTTGTGCGCTAAGCTGATCCAATCTGTACATACCATACTCATATGCCGTTTGATCGGCTTGGTTTAACGTCAGAAAGTCTTTGTCGGTTGCACTTTTGATCACACTGTTAACTGTTTTCACGAGTTGAGATGCTGTTGTAGATCCTGTAGCAGTTCCGACCGATGTAATTTTTTCAACAACCTCAAAAATCTTTGTCGGTTTGTCGATGGTTTTCCGGGTGTAGTATCGGTATTGGGTCTTGCCGTTTGTATGAATCCCCTCAAATCCCAACCCCCCACTGGACGAAACACGAAAGCTTTCGTTTTCGACGTCCTCGGCAATATCTGCCGAAGTTTCAAACTGGGATGGTCGTAGTTTTAAAGGGATAATCGACGTGCTAAATGTTGGGGCAGGGTAACTTTCTCCTGCCCCTTGCATCCAGTAAAAAAGGCCAGCATTTGCATATAGTGGCTCTACTTTGGAGCGGTACTGGTTTAACCAGCTTGGGATTTTCTCTTTTCCTCCGGTGGCGACAGGTTGTTCGCGTGTCCAGTCCACTAACATGGTGCCACCGAGTGTGCTTCGTCGGATCACCTATACAAGAAAGAGAGGTGGTATATATACCATCTTCTTTGGCTACTATACGGCTATCATGACGCAGTACTTTCCCGGAATAAAAGACGAAGAAACCAGGAAAAGCGCCGACAGGTTGACGCGCCGGCTCGATGCAATCGAACGTGCGGCAGATCCCCGAAGCGTTGCTTCTGGGTCCCTTCAACTCTTGTATGAACTCCAGTCAACTCTCTCCAGTGCCGGTTATGGGGCTTTGATAACCATTGTATTTTCTCCCGCTCGGTCTGCTTTGGATCTGCAAGATGCAATGGTCCCGTTTGGGGCATCTACAATTCAGAGATTCGAGGAGGTTATTTTTACTGGACCGAAACCAAACACATACGCAGTGGCTAAAGAGCGGCTCGTTAAGGTTTTTCTGAATGATTCCAGTGAAATCAAAGATGAGACCCGTGCGCAATACCTCCGGAAAATTTCTGCTGTCGTCTCTGGCATGGCTCCGGCAGACGACCTTTACTTTATGGACGGCCCTAGGCTCATTCCCCGTCTTGTTTCATCCGTTCAAGACGGGAAGTCTGTGGAGTCTCTTGCGTCACTTGTGCGACACATTCACTTTTTTTGTAGCCGCCGGGCATTTCAGAAAGACGAAATTTCCCGTGACTTATCGGTTCAATTGGCCAAGTTTGTACAGCGTTCACGGGCTCATATTATTGGAAAGCCTCCAAGCGGCAATCTTGTTTCACTGGCGCTCTCATTTTCCAAAAATTTCGGCGCTGTCTACACGACGGAGAATTGTGCAGAAAACAGCAACGTCGATTCGGTCTCGTGGTCTTCGAACACTGGTTTTGGGATGTGTGAATTTCTCGACGGGTCTGGTTTTCATCTTGGACCCGCTGTAGAGCATGAAATGAGTTTGTTTTTTGAAGAAGTGTTTCGTGCGCTACATCCCAAAGCACGGCGCAAAACGCCCCTTGGAATGATGGCGGTTCTGAAAGTGATCGTGGAAACCCCCAGATATTCAAAGACAAAAGTTGGGGCGGCCGTCAAACCGTACAAAACCAGACTAGAGCAAATGTGGGCACGTGAAACCATTAGTCGCGCTGTTACTCTTCCCACTTCTGCGGCTCTTTTGTGTGATTCTGTTGCCGGGTACATTACTGGGGCTGCTGGCAAGGGGTTTCTTCCGGCAATTCCATCTCTTTGTGAGGTGTTGCTGAAGGAAACGCAGCCTACTCGAATGAGGAGCGGGTTTTCTAACTGGGCAGAAGTGCCCCAGGGGCCAGCAAGGTTTTTTTCTGAGCCAGTGGCGACAAGTGGCCTCGTTGACGAAATTTCACCATACGTTTTGTCAGCTGCAAATGTTGTGTACAGTTCATGGGATGGGCTTGACCCTGTCTACCAAGCCGGGATTCATTGTGCTGTAATTTGTGCGTTTTTACTGGGAAACCGGATCGATTCTGCTTTGTATCGGAGGACGTTGGAATTCACTTTGCTTGTGTGTGAATTTTTTATCGTTTTTTACACTTTAAGCAGTTCGAAAGAGCTCGATTCTTTTTTTGATGTGTTTACCGTCTCTCAGGGAAAAGGTGAAGCACGTCAATTTCCGTTGCGCGTGGCGAATGGATTGTCTGGTCGAGACATATTTTTTGCTGTGAATACTACTTTTGCAGCCGTCCGGGGCCTGGGAATCGCAGCTTGTATTGGGATGGTCTCTGCGTTAATGGACATTTACGCTCCACCAGGCGCAATGTCGACGATTCAGCAATTGATTAATAATCCGACCGAAGTTTTAAGCTCTGGTATGAACTACACGCGGTTTGGATTATCTTTTTTCACTACTTCGTTTGGTCGAGCAGTCACCAATATTTTGAGCTCAGCCAGATCGCTGCCTGTCATTGATATGAAAGCTATAGTATCTATGTTGGGCGAAATGGCTGGAAGTACCACTTTAAGCTATCTTAGTCCACTTTGCGTTGCAGTTATGTTGCCTTTTGTCGCCAGTGCAATCACTGTCGGTGAAACTCGTGAAACATTTTTTGCTGAAACAAAAGAGTGGATTATGTATGCTGTGACCGAGACCCTTGCCCAAATTAATTTTGCGGAAGCGTTGCCTGTCTTGATGCCAATTACTGGGGTTGTTGTGGAAAGAGTCATGAAGATTGTTGAAAAAGCTTGTATAGATGCTGGGCAATTCCGTGGAGCGGTAGTTGCACGTCGGCTGTACATGTCGTACCAAGAGGCCACTCTTATTGTACAGGCAGGTGGAATCATAGTAGGTCTTGGTGCTTTTGACTCTGCAACATCGTTCTTGCAGTCATTTCAAGTGTCAACTCCTTCTTCATATTGGAGTTTAGTGGGGGTCTCGTCACCTGAATTCGATCCAACTCAGTTTTTCAATCTATTTGATCAAGCAGGGATAAGAGAATATGTTCCCCGAGATTTGGTATTTCTGTACTCTTCTGGAATCAAGTATTTTTCTGAAACCGCATTTGACAGGGCTTTGACTCAAGGGAGGTTGTTCGTTCAGACCTATGGGTTTCTTCCAGTCTATGTGGGAATGCTTGGGGCCCTTGCTCGCTTGAACCAATACTTTGGTCCTCCAACCGTCATTTTGGATGGCAGGGACAACAAAAAAGAGAGAAATCGTGCCCTTGACATGTTGACCGACCGAATTGTCCGGTTTATTGCAGATTCTCTTGACAAACCCAATGATACCCAAAATGATGGGTTTTCTGTAATGCGGGATTTGACGCGACGATTTAAAGAGGGTCCATTTAAAAAAGCTCCCGAGAAAAGAAGGGCAATTGACATGTTTATTGAGGGCGTTATTGGGAGGTATAATATTCGGGAGCATGTTCAGGTGATTGGCGATGAGTTTCTGCTTCCTTCTGCCGCATTTGAAACCGAAGGTGCCGGGTTTATCTATCACAAGGACGAGGACATTAGTGGTTCCAAAGTTCGACTTGAACAGAAAAAGAAAGCAATTTTCTACATAGAGCTTGATGTTTTCACCGAAGTTGAAATTGCTTGGTTTGATAAGTTCTGTGCAAAGCTTGTCACGACCCCCGTACCGTCTGGAGCATCGCTTCCAGCCGTTAGAGCCAGGTCCGTATTCAACAAGTCAATAGAAATGTTGATGAAGGGAAAGTTTAACTTGTTAAACTTTAGCGACAATGCTCAAGCAATTCGAGGGTTGGAAGACATTCAAGGACGGCTCAGCAGCGAAGTAAACGCTACTTTGGCAAGTAATTTTTTCAAACCACGGGTTCCAAACCGCGACCATATTTTTAAGCGTGGGCAAAGCCAATCTCCCATTGTTGCAATCGATCCGTTCAACATTTGCTCAACAAGGGATGGAAAGCGCATTTCCAGTTCTGTTTTGGTTGCGTGGCAGGCCATTCTTGCAGTCTGTTTCCAGAAATTTGCTTCTACAGAAGCCTTCAAACGGGGTGCCGATGTCAAACAAACGGAAATAAAGATTAAGGATTTGATTTCTGAGGAAAGGCTTATTGCGGTACGGGGCACCACCGCTGCACCTGATCTTGTGGGCACGAACAAGCCAGACAATATTTGGTACCGGATTCTGAGAGGCAGTCGAAGCACGGACACCACTGCCGGTCTTTTGTCTGCTTTTTTTTCGCTAATTTCCATGTACGGAATGGCAGGTGTAGAGTAGGTTTTTAAAGGCTATGTTCTTGGCAGTTTTGCCACGCGCTCTGCCAATGCCCTCACTGCTGTTTCCGATGCCCTCTGCCTTGCCAGCCCCCCTTTCCTTGGCGTATCTTCGGTAAACATGGCATGCGCTTGTATGGCCGAGAGAAGCATTGCGCAGCACGTTGTTGCGTTTTCCGTGTACGCAGGGGGCACTTCCTTGATGATCATTTCCATCGAGAGCGGCCCCTCGGCCTGCTTTCTGCTCTGCACCCATGCTCCCACGTCCGTCAGCATGCGTCCGACCCCTCCTCGGGCGTACTTGATGGACGGTCTGCTGTGCGAGTAGTTTTCGACCTCCATGAGCGCCGTCTGTTCGAGCCTGAAGTACATTTCGGTTGGCCCTATCCAGTCGTCAAACGCGCATAGGGTGGGCACGACGTGTTCCGAGTCGCTCGTGGCCATGACGAGGAACGGCGTCATCATGTGCGACTCTTCGAGCCGGGCTCCCCCCTGTGCGACGGCGTGGTTTCCGAGCTCCTTTGCCCAAATCTTATGATAGAACTTTGCCATGGCCTTTTCTGAATCTCCTTCGTACTCCTTGGAGTAGACCAAGGAGTAAAACCGAGGTCCCGGGGGACTGATTGCCAATTCCTGTATCTGTTCACGGAGGGATTCATTCACCAGCGTGGCCGTGAGGATCCTTCCTAGATCTGCTGTTCGAACCGTACAATGACCTGCATATGCCGCGTCGACTTCGTTTTTGAGCGCACGGGTGATAATTTCAATGTCTTCCATATAATCTTTTGAATCTTTGACCATAAACGGGGCATTCCATAATTTCTGTCCGTTTTCAACGTCCGACGCATCTGCTGGGCCCTCTGGGGAAATGTCAGACGTGCTTGCAAACTTGTCGTTGACCGCCATTTTGTTCAACACTCGTGCCGCAATAAACGCACAGTCGGTAATCATGGAGACGTTTGTTCCTGTTCCAAAGTAGTCTGACGATGACGATGTGCCGTAGTCTACAACCACTGGTTTGTATTCTAGATCAATCTGTCTAGCCTTCTCGACACGTGCAAGAACAGACCATGGCGCGCCCGCAACACTGTCTGCTTTTGATAAAAGATCACTCATTTTCAATGTCAGTGCAAACAGTGTGATTGGAATCCTGTTGGTCATAAAAAGTTGAGTCACAAGCTCGATCGCGTCTTTTCTGATGGTTTCAGAATCAATTTTTGGTTCCATTGGAAGAAGCTGCTTCATTCGTCCATTGTACACGATTGCCCCGTACGCGACATATTGATTCGGTTGTTGAGATTCAAATGTAGGCGTCCCCGTGTTGTCTCCAATGTCGACCGGGGTGGGATAAGTCCCAAAAAGGGCTGCAAACGTGCCGAACAACATGTGTCGTGTCGTTTCGCGAACGGAGGAAGCACTGGTGTCTGCCTGGGCCATGTCCCGTTCAAATTCTCTGGTTGGTGCGTCGACGTCCGTTTCCATCCCTCCCGCCTCGTCGTCTCTTTTGACATTCAGCATGGTTTGAAGCGGAATTCTTTTCTTGCTGAGCATTGACGGTCGAAGTGCCTGAATGACCTGAATTGGAATGGCGTCGGCATCGTTTGGACCCTTTAGAGTCTTCACAAACTCATCGTATTTGGACTGAGAGTCCTGGCCTTCAAGCTGGCCTGTCTTGTTTGCATATGCGTATATGCGCATTGCAGCGTCCCTGACATCCACGCGCGAGATTGCTGCCTCGTCCAGAATGTTAGAAGCCGCTGCTTCTGAAATGAATTTCCCCTGGAGGCTCTTTTCCGTTCTTTCAAACTCTGGCATAAACTGTATCCAAGCCTTGAATCGAATATCCGTTGCATCCACCTCCTCAAAAAGGGTCGTCAAATCAATGTCTGGCCCAAACCTGAACACTTTGTACTTTTGTTTACTTCGAAGCGAACTAAATTGCGTCGAGTTTTGGACAACGGTTTTTTCTGTATTCGTACACAAAAAAATCAGAAACATAGCAGCATACCTGTTTTCGGCTGTAATGGTTTCTTCTGCAATGTCACTTTGGACCTGGGCACGTACGGCACTATAAAATTCGTTCTTGGTTGATACTGGATCACTCATTTTATCGTATACGTCAGACGCAAGACTTATGACGTCATCCTCGGTTGGGTTCCGTACAATTGAGACGGCAGTGTGTTTCATGTTGGCAGTGTATAATCGACGGACAGTTTGTAAATCTCCAATTTCTTCCACTTGAGTGGTTGACGGTCCACCATCAGGCGTGTGTCTGAAAAGTGCGAGTGATTGTAAAATTGGAATATCTGCGCTCGTATAAGAAGCAAAATATTCGTCAAATTTGTCTTTTATTTGACGAACTCGGTATGAGGTCAGGCGAGTTTCTTCCGGAGACTGATCAACAAGTTTGTAGTCCAGCCCGCTCCAGGCGCGGACGATTGGCAGCGCCATTCCGATTCCTCCTGCCCGAATCTATAAAGAAGGGAACCCGGCAAAAAAGAAGCCGCCGGGATGGGGTCCGAGACGACGTGGGGCGCGCTCACGCGGCACGTGTTCCGGTCCGAGATCAACTGCCTTACCGGACTCGGCGACCTCGCGCTTATAACGGAGCTCCAAGAACACGGGGCGAACAAGGGGCGGGACGACCCGCAGGCCGAGCTGAGCAAGAAGATTGAGCTGATATCGGGGCTGTGGGCGCTCCGGATCGCGGCGGTCGTGGCGACGCTGTACATTGTGGTGGGGTATGGGGTGGTCACGTCGGCGTGGGTCACGGGCGGGATCGCGCTCCTCTTCTACGGGGTACAGTACGTCGAGCTGCGGGAGATTCCGGCGCTGGCCGTCGTGCGAAACTTTTCGCCGCGGCACCCCGGCCTGATCTATGCCGTCGGGTACGTGTCGCTTGTGAATTTCCTGGCGGGGTTTCCGTACCTCGCGGGGCGCGAGTCGGGGCCGCGGTACCTCTGGATGTTCCAGATGATTGTCACGGTCGTGTCTGCTTCGATCGTGCTCGGGTACGCCTTTTCCGTCCCCGAGATCCGGGACGCGTACGGGTGCTACGCGGACGAGTCGTACATGCTGCTCGGCTCCCGCGGCATTTGTCCGCAGAGCCCGCTCGGGCACAATGCGACCTGCCTCCGGCAGAGTGGCGCGACGCCGGCGGCGAGCCACTGCGAGACGCTGCCGTGGGCATCCACGATCGGCACGGGTGTTCTCCGGGTGGCGCGGACAATCCTCGCGGTTGGGCTCGGCGTGTATGCGGCCTCGATCGAGGCAAACTACCGGGCAATGGTGTAGCCCTGAAGATCAAAAATATAAAATCTTCAAAAATAAAATGTTGTGGTGCGGCGTGCGGCGGCAGATGCGGGAATTGGAGAGCACAACCACCATGACCGTGAGCTCGATCGGGACCATGCCGCGCTCGTCTCTGCGCCGGGCCGACCGGCTGCGGGCTGCGATCGGGAAGCGGACTCGGGCGAGCCAGGTGCTCGCCTGCCGGATTGCCGAGCTGCGGAGCGAGGTCGCCGAGTTCAAGACGCGGCCCCATCCGCTCTCGAACGCAGACCTGATGGCGCGGGCCGACGTCCTGTGCCGCTGCTACGAGGTAGAGGCCGAGAAGCGGCTGGAGGACAAGACGGTCGTGCTCGAGGAGGCGGCGCTTGCCGCGTGCGACCCCGCAGAGTCGGGCGCGGCGGGCCCCGCGGCCTCTTCCGAGTAGGGCGGCGGCCCGTGCCCACACCGGCAGCGGAGATAAAATTAATTTCCAGTTTTTTTATTTTTAGATGCTTGGGGCGGGCACAGACGGCCGGGCGGGGTCGTGCGGGAGAGGGCACAACCCCAGTGAGTCTGAGGCGGCAATCATGTCCGACGAAACAGATTCCGCTCCCGCTCCCGCTCCCGCTCCCGCTCCCGCTCCCGCCCCCGCCCGCGCAATGTCCGAGTTTCCGGCGGGGTCGTCTGCCGACACGATCGCGGTCCACGGCGGGCTCTCGTCTGTCATTTTGGGCGACATGACGAAGAAGCCCGGCCTTGTCAACGAAGGCACGCGCGAAAAGCTCACGGCTGCCGGGATGCTCGCGATGGACGGTGTGGTTCCGCTCCGGAACGGCGGCGCGCCGCCGCACCAGCTCTCTCGGGTGTGGCCGACTTCCACCGACTTTGTGAACGCGGTGAACGAGTGCCTGTCAAAGGAAGGGTGGACCGTCGCCGAAGAGTGCGTTCGTCCCTTTCTGCACTCTGTGCTGTGCGCCGAGGCCGCTGGCGTGCCGTGGGAGTCGCAGTACGTTGGGCGGCGGCACGAGTCGCCGCGGGCGTACTTTACCGAGACGCGTTCTGACGAGTCCGGCCCAACGTTTTCCGGCGGCGTTGCAGCGCGGATGAAGTTGGCCGGCCTTGAGGCCTGCCCCATTCGGGAGCAGATTCACCTGACTGGGTTCGTTGACTGGATGTCGGAAGAGTTTCCCGACTGGAACACGGACGGGATCCCGGCGTCGACGCGGATCCCGGTGACTGTGGGCCCGTGCTGGCAAGAGCGGGAGGCGTGGGCCGACGGTCTGAACCAGATTGTGGCCGAGTACCCCACTGTGCCGGACGGCATGTTTGTGGCGGTGTCGCCGTCCTCCGAGGCGATCCAGATTGCGGAGAAGGTTGCTGCGGTCAACAATTCAATCGACCTGGCCTTTGGGCCGCCAAGGTACAAGATCGTTCTGATTGCGCAGGGCCGCTCGACGCTCCACGTGCTTTCAATGTACATGATGGATTTCTCGATGCTCCAGATGGAGGGCCGGGCCTGCGTGGGGGGGTCCGACTATGCGTACTACGAGAGCGCTGCGCCCCCTCCCCTTGGCGTCGAGGGGATCAGTGACACCATCGAGCTGCACCAGACGATTCAGCGGGCCGTCCGGTGGTTTAAGGGCCGCCAGTAAGGAAGGATGGGGACAGCGGCGCGCCGGTGACTTTACCAACCCTTTATCAAATGTAAATTCCCGAGAGGTCTTCTACCGAGTCGCACGTGTAGGCTTTGTTGAGCGACCGGGCGTCTGGCGTAAACGATGCAAACGGGCTAAGGACGCGGGCCATAAAGTTGGAGAGCTGGTAAATTGGAGAGCAGCGCCCCGAAGCCGCCAGCCCAAACGTCCTCATGCCCCCAAACCCCTTGACCCAGTCCTGGAACACATTCTTGTCGAGCGAGTACGAGGCGGATCGGCTTGGGAGCTGCGCCGCGACCGGGGGCCACACGCCGTAGGTGGCGCCGGTGCGGGTCGCGTTTGTGTGCCAGAGGGCCACATCGTACGCTTCCAGAATAGACAAGTTTTGTGGGCGCCACGGCGGTAGCCCGACAATACGGCGGGACGTTTCGGCGGAAAACACGACGGCGTGCGCCAGCATGGGCTTTTGGAGCGCGACAATCCCCGGAAAATCCGCTATTGAATCAATCCTGATCCCGACATAGCCGAGCCATACCGAGTCTGCCGGCCTGCCGGACCGGAGCAGCGTCCCAATGTCTGCCCAGGCGGCGCCCATGCTGTCGGCAAAAACGACGTCGTCTTCGACCACCAGGGTATAGCTGCAACCCGATTCGACCGCCCAGCGGTGGGCGGCCCGGTGCGCCTCAAAGCAGCCCCTCTTGTGATTTTTTACATCCAGGACGGCGCTTTGGACCGACACTGTGCCAAAAAACCCGACGCGGTCCAGCTCGTCGACGGCGCCGTCGACCACGGTCGAGTTTGGCGACGATATGACGCGGACGCAGTCGATTTCTGGGGGCACCATTGAGACGCGGACGTGGGGTTCCGAGTTTCGGCGCACGGTTCTAGTCGTGCGCCCGGGCTGGGCGCCGGACAGCCCGAGTATCAAAAATCCCAAGACTGCGGCAGCGAGGTAGACCAGCCAGCGCCCGTCGCGCTTGGGGCGCGCCTGGTATTTTCCGGTGCCGATAACGGCGACGTCTACCAGGGTCGACTCTGCCCCCGTTCCCGGTTGCGGAGCAGCGGGGTTTGGCAAAAGGAGGGAAGACATCCCAGTCTGCACGCCCTGCAACCATGGCCACGGCGGTTGGGCCAAATTGGCGGGTGGCATGGGCTGCGCCGTATGTCTCCTGTTGTGTGTCGCAGATATAACGACGACTCGGTGAAAAGTGCAGATCGCGTGCAGCGTGGTTGCCACTTGGGTCGACCATTATTTTATAAATGGGCGAGAGCCAAAAGCGCACGCGTGTTGCGTGTGGCATGTTTTTGGTTGGGGCGGTTTTGGCGGGGAGTGCTGTGGCAACCACCAATCCCTTTTTTGATGTGTTCGGAAAATTGCAGGCCGAGGCTGGATTGGACCAAGGGTGCACGGTGCCGCGTTTCTCCACGTCGGAATGTGGCCTGGTTGCGGCCAACGTGATTTGCCCCGACACAAATGCCGCGTGCCGAAAGCACGGCCAGCTTCCGGACGCGTTTTCGTCGGTGTGCCGGGTAAATTTCCACTTCCTGCACTTTTTGGGCTGCTGGGGGCCGCATGGTGGGTTTTCGTCCCTTGTAGAAGCGGGATGTGTGCCACGTCTTGCAGATGAGGTTTCAAGGCTCCAAACGGCCATCCAAACGGCAAACGACACCATGGTGGCCGTTGTATCAGGGGCGAGTACCGATATCGCCGACCCGCTTGCGTATCGAGATTGCCGGAGCGAGGCCGACACGCCCGAAGAAAGCACGGATTTTTTTAAGAGTACCGAGTTGGCGGCGCAGCTTTTGAAGACCGCTTTGCTTTTGACTGGTGGCATTGCACAGAACGCGACCCTCCCGGCGCCCCCTGCTCACGTGCCCGGCAACGTTTTCACCGACATTCGGTTTGAGTGCTCGAGTCCGTCGCATGTGCTCAAGTGGCGGCACAACACCGCCCTTGTTGGCACCACCGCGCCCGGGACGAGCGACGATGCCTATTCCGAGCTGACCGAGTGCGCCTCTGTGGCGCGCGACGAGTTTGCAGACCACGTCGTTTCCGACCCCGCCAATCCCGACGCAATCGGGTGTTTCCGGGACGCAGCCACGGGCGATATTGTGCCGTTTTTTCGACCGTCGTCTACGTCCTCTGGGAGCGTGTGCCGGGAAAACACGACAGTACAGGGGTTTGCGTGTCTCCCCGGGACGGTGCTGGAAGGGTCGGCATCGGCGGCGCCCGGTCCTTCGTTTGAGTTTTTTACCGGCACATACACTGCCATTCAAAACCAGACGATTGATTTGTCGGATATAGTGGTTTTTTTGTGCCGCATTCCTTCGTTTCCCCGGGGCGACGTGGTAGAACGGGTATGCTCGACCACCTATGTCAAGGCCGAATCGGTGGCGGCAAATGGGCCCGTTTCCCGGGTGCGCACGGCCAACCACCTGCTCTCCCGCGCGGCGTGCGAGGACCAATGCACCCTTGTGGGCCCCATCTGCGCCGGGTACGCATGGGACTCTGGAAGCCCGTTCCTGTGCGTTCTCAATCTTGACAACGACGTCGGCGTAACGACCGAGTCAATCTCGCGGCTTGCGACACGCCTTCAGGTCAAGGTGTACCATTCCGACGACGGCGTCAAGCCGGTGGTAGAGTCGCTCTTTGAGCCGTTTTTGCACTACGAAAAGCGGATTGTGCGCTCTGAAAACGCGTCTGCGTCTTTCCGCGGTGGCCCTTGGTTGGTGTACGGCCATGCCGTCCAGAATGACCTGCGGGACCAAACCGCCATGACGACGGGAATGCCGCAAAAGACCCCAGAGGCGTGCGGACGCCAGTGCTCAATCCTTGAAAACTGCGTATTTTCGGTGTGGGTCGATCAGAGCCAGCCGTGTCGACACTACATTCTGGAGCCGGATACACCCTTCCCTGGCGACTTTCTCTTTGACGGTCCGCCGCGGTGCCGTGCGCTCGAGCACAACCGGTACTCTGCGGCGCTGGTGGGGACGGCCGGAACCCCGGACACGGTGGTCAACAACACGATTGAGGCGGTGTGTGGGCGGGCACCGCTCTGCTCGTTCACGCGGCGTGGAACGTTTGACCCGCCGGCCTCGGCGTCCCCAACCGCGCCCCTCGAGACGGCCGACATGTGTCTTCCGTTTTCAGTGTCGGACAGTGCGTTGTTTGTCAACCCCCCAGCGTCTCTTCCCGTGGTCTACGCCGTCCCCGAGCCTGCGGCTCGGCTGCTTTCAACGCCGTTCATAGAATCTTCCTGGTGCCCCAATGCTCGGGTGTGCGCCGACTGTGCCGGGGCGTGTGCCGACACCGACACTGTCCTTGTCCCTGCGACCGTCTCCGAGTTTAATGCCAGCAACTTTGCAAACTGTCCCGCCCTGCGCGTTGCAATCGTGATGACCCGGGCGCCGCACTTCCGGGACGGGGCATTTGAAAACTGCCCGGTGCTTGAACGCGTTTTGCTCGAGAACCACGAGTGCCTGCTATCGCCAACGCCGACGGGGTGCACTGCGTTTTTTGAGCCCGGTGCGGTTCCGACGTGTGTGGGCCCCGACTCGGAGAAATTTGGCTACTCCACTGCTGCCCGGCCCGCAGACCCCGATGTGTGTAATACGTGCCATGCCTGCGCCTCGACCGGTCCCCCTTTTTTTGCCAAGCCCGACGCGTCTTTGTCCAGCATGGAGGAGGGCGCGTTTTCCAAGTGCGCTCGGCTGCACGACTATTCATTTGCGGGGTCTTCCGTCACGACCGTCGGCGTTTCCGCATTTTTTGAGGCTAGCAGTTTGACGACCCTTGATTTGGGAAGTACCGTGGTCCACATTGGAAGTTCTGCGTTCCAGCACACGGCCAAACTGGAAACGATAATTGGCGGAAACGCAACGCAAACCATCGGCGCCAGTGCGTTTTCGGGGAGTGCGTTCTCGGGCATTTTCCCCCTTTCAAACAGCCTGACTGCCATGGGGCCGAGTGCCTTTTACGACGCACAGGTGGACACGTTTCACACGGGCGATGCACTCACGACCGTTCCGAAAAGCGCGTTTGAAAATTCGGGCATCCGGGTGGTGTCTCTTGGCGCCAGTGTTGCGCATGTGGGTGTCGATGCATTTCGGAGCTGCTCTGTGCTGGCAACGGTCGAGATAACCTCGACGCACCTGACCATGATTTCCGCCGGGGCATTTTTCAACTGTGTGCACCTTGCCGTTTTCAACGTACCGGCCATGACCGTGACCAGTCTGGGCTCTGCGGCGTTTCTAGACACTGCACGCCTCACGACATTTGCAATTGGAATCACGCCGAGTCCGCAGGATATGGCTTTGGCGTTTGGGCGCCGATCCGGGTGCACGACGAGTCGCGATTTTCAGTTTGAGCTCGCCAAGCGCTATGTTGCGTGTGTTGCAACCGATCCCGTTAAAGTCGCCTGTTCCGTTACGGCGTTTGATGGACCGACGCCGTGCCACGGCAAACGAGATATCACCATTTCCGCCACCGCCATCCCGCCAAACGCATTTGCGTTCCAGTCGACGCTAAACGCCGTCGCCTTTGAACACACGGTGGATGTGGTGGGAGAAAGTGCATTTTCGGCGGTTGACATTGGCCCCCATGGCATCCATTTTGTTCCGTCCCAGATTGAAACGCTGTTGTTTGCACCCGGAGGAGGCAACCATTTAAGTATTGAAAGCAGTGCATTCTTTTACGTGCAGACGCTTCGCCGACTTGATTTTTCTGGTCTTGGACGATCGGTGAGCGTTAAAAACTCTGCCTTTTCGTCGTCTGGGCTGACGACTGCGGTGCTTGACAATGTCGTGTATATTGGCGTCGAGGCGTTTGAATTCTGCTCCTCGCTCGCAGAAGTCTACTTTGCCAACACGCTCACATTTATCGGCGCTTCGGCGTTTAGCGGGTGCGGGTCGCTCGTGACAATTTCCATCCCCGGGACCGTTCAAACGATTGGCACTGACGCTTTCTCGCAGTGCTACATGCTAAGCGCCGTTCGCTTTGCCTCGCGCGGCACCTCCCTCTTTTCCAGCTTTGGTCCGTTTGTCTTTGACCAAGACCCAGCGATAATTAGCGTCATATTTGACGACACACCGCCACTTGTGGACGAGAACAATGTCAATATATACCCCACTGACATCTTTGCAGTTCGGTCTGCATCGCCGTACGGCTACTGCGCGCTGTCCGACGGGACTTTCTGTGACAATGCCAACGCGGGTGACTCCCAATTTGTGTGTTTTGGGCTCAGTCGGACCTCTTCCCAAGACACGGCGTGTCCAGTGTTCCGGACGTCGGCCGACGCATCGGCGTCGGTCCATCCGTCCCCGGCGCACGTCGCTGACCAGCAACATGCGGCGCATGCGGCGGCGAGCGGCCGCAACTATGCTCTGTCGTCGCTCGAGTGCGTGCCGTGCGAACCCTCGGACACTGCCGCCGAGGCGCACCGGGCAGGGCGCGCAGTGGTACCGGCGGGCGTGCTCCACGTGTCTGCAAATGTCCTCTCCGAGTGTCCCGGGGTGACGGCCGTCACGGTGCCAGCCGCAACCACGTTTGTTTCCAATGTGGGCCGCAGCGCGTTTGCCTCTCCTGTTCTAAAACGCATCACGTTCAGCCCGCCGCTGGCGGCAGACGCCTTGCCAACCCACCACTCGTACACGGCGCGGTGCCTCATGAACGTCAACGCGTGGTTTTCGGGGGCGTCGCCTTTGCCAGTCGAGTCCACACCGGCGGGTGCTGCTGCTGCGCACAAAAAGTACGGCTCGCTCGAGGCATTTGCGGGAGCACCCGTGGTTCCAAACGGTGTCGAGTGCGTGCCGTGCGTGACGGACACGTCGGTCGGCGATTTGACGGTGCCGTGGTATGTCCGACACATTCCGCCATATGCGTTTTCCGATTGCAGCATTCCCGGCACGCTGCGGTTTGACTATCACAGCGCCGCCAATGGCATCCCAGGTGGTGGTGTCATGCAGATTGGACCACATGCTTTCCACATGGAAGATGGGAAGAGCCTTGGCGCCGTTGCGGTTCCGCCGACGCTTCAAGACGAGTCGAACACAGGCGGGCCCCTCTTTGGCGGGCTAGGAGTCAAGGCGTTTTCGGCAATCGGGTTCAAAGCGTATGTTGTTGCCGTGCCGCATGCATTCCGGGTTCAGCATGACGCGACCAACGGTTTTCCAAACCAGGACCGGAACTGGTGGGCGGACAGACTTGATGTGCGCACCGGCGCTGCCTCTGCAGACTCGTGCTACGCACACACGGGCTACCATTCGAGGATTGCGCCCGAGGCCGCGCCGTCGACCGGCACTGTGACGGCGTCGGGGTGCCTTCGGCCAAGGAACATCACGGCCGAGCTGGCCAAGCCGCCCCGGCGGCTCTCCCGGCTGTTTGGCGTGTGCGACTGTGTAGAGATGCGGCCGGGATGCTTTCCAGACGAAGAGTACAACCCGGTGGCGACGCTGCCGGACGCGCGGGCCGCCGAGTGCGGGCCCGAGGCCCGGCGGATTGGTCCAGTCACGATTCCGTACTACCCGCTGCTGCTGCCGCCCGGGGTCGTGCCGCTCACAATCAACCAGTCGGCCTCAGCGTACGACCCGACCGAGTCGGAAAACTGCACGCTCGAGTTTTCGGTGCGGGTTCCGCCCGGCGCGCACCGCCCGGGGTGCAACATCTGCGACGCGTCCCAGTGCGTTCCGGCGGCGATGGACTCGGTGGCGGCGGCCGACTTTGTGCCGCCCGTGGCGGCGCCGGTCGCTGCTCCCGCGCCGACGCCCGCCCCCCCGCCGCCCGAGGCCCCTCCGCCGCCCGACACCAACACGGCAACGGTGGTTGCCATTGTGATTGTGTCGGTGCTTGGGGGGACCTGGGCAGTGTGGTACGCGGTGCAGGCGTGGAGGAGGTGGAAAGCCGGCGCGGGAAAAGACGGTAAAAACAATTTTAAATAAAGGGGTCAACTACCGCATGTCCATGGTTCTGAACATGGACGCGGCATTCTCAGCTTTGTATGCAAGATTCCTCGGGACATTTGCAACGTCCATAACAAACTGGACCGCGTTGTTGCCTGCCCTATTCACAATCATTGCTGCATCCATCACCGTTTCTTCGGTTGCGCCTACAACGTTAAGCCGTGCCAGTTCCAACAAAACATCTTTGACGGTCATGACGCTCTCACTTCCCGCTTCGTATGAGGTGTTCACCGCGCCTTTGATCACGTCTCTGATTGGCTGCATTTCAGTTGAAGTTGCGAGATTCCCCATTCCCATGCCGCCGTCCATGCCCATCATGGTTCCCATGCCGCCGTCCATGCCCATGTCACTGTCCATCGTTGCACCGCTGCACGCACTGCACGACGTCGCGACGACGGTGTTGTCGTAGAAGACCATGGTCCTCGAGTCTTTCTTTGACTCGCGGCCCGGGTAAATACTTGACCGTGTGCCCGGCCCGGGCTATTTCCGGCCTCCGACTTTCTTCATGGGTTTTCCCCGGTTCCGGTTCTTCCGGAGAAAGATGTTTGGACGGCGCGTCTTCAGGTTGACGAGCTCTGGGATGAGCCGGTGGTACTCGAATCCGCGCATGGTGACAAAAATATCGTGTGCATTTGGGTTGGACTGGAGGAACTTGACACAGAACGAGCCGGTGAGCAGCTTGGAGGTGGCCGCCGTGATGATGAGAGTGCCACGGCTGTTGGACGCCCCGGTGCACGTGACCTCGGGCTGGTCGGGGACGTGCGAGCCGCCCGTGACGGTGAGCACGATTTCTTCCGGCTCGCCCTTGGCGTTTGGCACGAATTTGATAAACCACTGGTCGTTGAATTCGGCAACGAGGGCGGCGGCCGAGACAAACTTTATGGACCGGTACCGTCTGGCCACCGAACCCGGCACGTTCTCGCACACGATGGGCGCGGCGCGGC
>MDTC01265796.1_pt1 | contig 18980 bp, 24 predicted proteins | sample 811181 | NCBI WGS metagenome assembly MDTC01 (sample SAMN05326644, study PRJNA326480) | marine metagenome | isolation source: seawater | place: Pacific Ocean: North | collected 2011
AAACAATGTGAACATATTATATTAGAAAATCAACCTGTTCTTAAAAATCCTAAAATGAAATCTATTCAAATGATAGTATATAGTTATTTTTTAATGTTAAAATTAGAACATAATATAATTCTAAAAATAAAAATGTTTTTACCAAAAAATAAATTAAATATTTATGATGGACCTAAATTAGAAACATTATCTAAAAATAAATATGATAATAGAAAAAAACAATCTATTATTATTACTAAATATATTTTAGAAAAATATAACGAACAATCAATGATTTTATATTTAAATAATCATTCTAAAAAAGATGATTTATGTGATAGTTATTTACAAGGATTATGTTATATTGATAAATTAAAATAATTATAGAGATAAACTCAGTTTTTTATGTAATTTTTTATTATGTCTTTTATTATAATATATATTACCGTTTGAATTATATGATAATATACATATAGGAGATGTATAACAAGGTGAATCTATACTATTTGTTGTATCTACTTGTAATTGTTCACCACAAAGACACATTTTTTTAGTTCCACCACTATCTTTTAATTGATATATTGAATTTAAATTAAAAGGACTTCTATCTTTTAATAATTTTATAATATCATTATTAATTTTTTCTTTTTTTTTCTTTTTTATATACATTTCAAAAATATTTTTTTGTATTTCTATTGGTAATTCTGAAAATATATCCATTTTTATAATTATTTATTTACTATATTAAATAATTATCATTTTTTTTATCTAATTGCGTATATTAGTAAAATTTCTAATATACTATTTTTTAATATATGACAGATTTAAAAATAGTTATAGATAAAAACAATAATAATATGAATATGGATGATACTATTACTATTGATAATATAGATAAAGAATTGAATAATCATTTATCTAGTAAAAAAGTAGATATAGGGTTAGAATTAATATCTAATCCAAATAAATCTATTTCTGAAAATAATACTCCTATTCCTTCACCTAAAATGTCTAATGTAGAAACAATAGATATTGATAAAGAATTAGATAATTTTGATTTTAATAATGTTATAAATGAATCTGCTATTAAAGAACCAAAAACAGAAACTATTAATTTAAATGATAATATCCAAATTGATAATATAGATATTGATAATAAACCTAGTATCGATAGTCCTTTTAATGTATTTAAAGAAGAAGAACCAAAACCACGAGAAACTAATTTTAATAATTTTAATAATATTAATGAATCTGTTGAAGATAAATTAAATAGAATCAAAAAAGAAAAAGAAGATTATTTAATGAAATTTGATAGACTAAAAAGATTAGGTTATAATATTCCATATCAATTTAATATGACATCTGATTTAGATACTATGAAATATGAATACGAAAAATTAAAAAAAGAAAAAGATATTGAAAATAGTATTAAATTTAGTAGAAAAATGTTATTGGCTTGTACCACTGGTATAGAATTTCTTAATAATAGATTTGATCCATTTGATGTTAAATTAGATGGTTGGTCTGAAAGTATACATGAAAATGTTAATGATTACGATGATGTATTTACAGAATTATATGAAAAATACAATACTACTTCTAATATGGCACCAGAATTAAAATTAATATTTATGTTAGGAGGTAGCGCATTTATGTTTCATCTAACTAATACTATGTTTAAATCTAACTTACCAAATATGCAAGATATATTAAAACAAAATCCTAATTTAATGAATCAATTCGCACAAGGATTTCAACAACAACAACCACCTCCTCAATATCAACAACAACAACCACCTCCTCAATATCAACAACCACCTCCTCAATATCAACAACAACCTCAATACCAACAACAACCTCCTCAATATCAACAACCACCACAACAACAACAATCTTTTAGACCTAATTTAAATACAAGACCACCACCATCAGTAAAAAAAGATATTAATCCACCAAAAGGAGTAGATGAAATATTAGCAGAATTAAAAAATAATAGAAGTTTTGATGAATCTTCTGTAGAAAGTGAACCTAGAAATATTGAAATAAAAAGAAGTAAAAAAACTAAAAATGGTATTAGTTTAAATTTTAATTAAAGATGACCTGTTTTTCTTAATAAATTAAAAGCATCTTTTATTTCATTAGCATCTATTTTACCATCATTATTTTTATCTATTTTATTTAATGTATTTGGTATAATACAATATTTTGATTTTTCATTACATAATTCTAATACAATAATTATAAATAAAAAAGTTATAATTAATGATATTTTTACATCTCTTATTGCTATAAATACTATAACAAAAATCATTAATCTTCTTATTGATTTTTTAGTTAAAATTATATTATGTAATTCACCAAATTCTTCAAATAAATATTTACTACCTATATTTAACATTATCATCATTAATCCAATAAAATATTTACTATTATTTATTTTATTAAATTGGTTTTCTAATTTTCCTATCTTCATTATTATAATATTATATATTTATTCTTCATCTTCACTATCTTCATCTTCATCTTCATCTTCATCTTCTATATCATCCTCAAAATTTTCTATTAACATTCTATTACTTATTTCTAACATTATTAAAAATAATAATGTTATTATTATAGAATAATCTATATTGACTCTTGATAAATAAGCAATATATAAAATAAATAATGCTCTTACTATATTTAAATTTAATAAATAAAATAAATTTTCTATTAAATTAGGTATGAATGCGATTATTAATGCTATAAAAATACCTAAAAATATTACTATATTATAATCATTATCTAACATATACATTATATTATATATATATATTTTTAAAAATAAATATCTCAAATTAATATATATGTCTGGAATATATTGTACTTTAGATGAAGCTTATGGAGATGTATTTGAAAATAAACCAAAACCAAAACCACCATTATCTATAAAAATAAATAGAAAAAATAAAAATGAAATGAATGATTTTTCAAATTTTACTAGATATAAACAATTAGAAAATAAACCACAAAGATTTCCCAAAACAAATAATTTTGATATTGATAATTTAGAATTAGAAGAAGAAGACCCTAATAAAAAAGTTCAAGAAATACAAAAAAACAATAAAGATTCATTATTAGATCAAAACTATATGTCTAATGATTCTTTATTATTAAGATTATTAGAGGAAAATAAAGTTTTACAAACAAAAATAGATCAATTATTAAGTCAAAATAAAAGAAATAATTTTATAGATATAATTATGTATATTATAACAGGTATATTTATTATTATTATTTTAGATATTGTTATTAATAAAATGAAAAGAATTAATCTAACTTCCTAAAAGATATAGATTTATTTATTTTATTTAAATTTATAAAATTATCAGTATTATTACATGTTTTTATATAATTTTCATATTCTAACTCTTTTCTTCTATTATGTTCTATATGACCCCAATTAATTATTATGAAATTAGGATATACATAATTAACATAAAAATGATTCATTTTTAATTTTTTTATAATATATTCAGTACATGATAATACATTATACATAGGAATACCAAATTCATATTCAGGAACTACAAAAAATGTATACGATTGACATTGATTTGCTGCTAATTTAATTTTTTTATGACACCTATCTAATATTTTATTATATATATCATATTTTATATTCTCTTTTTCTACTTTTTTTTTACTTAAATTATAAATATTTATCATATATATTAAAAATATAAAATTAATAGTTATTATACTATATATGATTGATACATTAGTATTTAGTGGAGGTGGTATGAAAATAATATTTTTTTTAGGATTATTAAAATATTTAGAAGAAAATGAATTAATAAATAATATAAATACATTTATTGGTTCTTCAGCAGGTTCTATTATATCTTTATTAATATCTATAAATTTAAATTCTGATGATTTAATTAAAATTTTAAATAATATTGATATTAATAATTTTACTAATTTTACTAATAATTTTGATATAATGAATATATTAGATAATTATGGATTATTTGATTTTGATTATATTAGTAATATGATTTCTATTATAATTAAAAATAAATTAAATTTAAATAATTTAGATGAATTTACATTTAAAAAACATTATGAAATAACTAATAAAAAAATAAAAATAATAGGTTCTAATATTACTGATAATAAATCTGAATGTTTTTCAATAGATGATACTCCTGATATGAAAATATTAGATTCTATTATAATTAGTTGTAATGTACCATTATTGTTTAAAAAAGTAGAATATAATAATAAATTATATTCAGATGGTGGATTATTTAATCATTATCCTATAAAACATAGTGATAATTTAGATACTACATTAGGAATTTATTTAAAAATTAAATATAATGATTGTGATAGTTTGTTAAATTATATATTAAATATATTAAATATTTTATACGATAAAGAATTAAATAATTTAGATAATAAATATAAATTAAATACTATTTTTTTAGATAGTGATATTGATTTTTATGATTTTGATATAAACAAAGATACTATTAATAAATGTATTGATATAGGATATAATTATTCAAAAACTTTTATTCAAGAACATTCTGATTTTAAAAAACTTATAAAAGAATCATAATCCCTATCGCCTTTATATATTTTTTCTTTACCATTTTTTTTTAGTTTTATAGTTGGATACCCTTTTACATTTTTACATTTATTATTTTCACAATTTATAGAATAACATTTTACTTCTTTACCATTAATAGTATTATTATTTAAATAATTTTCTAATTTATTCCATACTTTTAATTTCTTTTCTCCTTTAACTTTAATTAATTCTTTACAAAAAGGACACCAATCTACATAATATAATACAAATTCACAATTACTACTTTTGAAATTTTCTCTTGAATTAAAATATAAATATATTTGTTTAAAACTAAACGATATTAACAATATTATTAATATATATGATACTAATGCACAAATATTCATTATATTATAAAAGATATTAATTTAATATATCTTTATAATTTGCTGGAAATTCTTCAATAGACGTAGAATAAAATTCTTCTATTATTTTTAATTTATTAATATCATTATTACAACAAAAATTAATAGCATATCCTTTTCTTCCATATCTACCACTTCTTCCTATTCTATGGATATATGTTTCTTTATAATTAGGAATATCATAATTTATAATAATACTTACAGATTGAATATCTATTCCTCTTGCTATGATATCAGTAGAAATTAAAATTCTAGAAGAACCACTTCTGAAATTTGATAAAATATCATTTCTTTCTGATTGATTCAATTTACTATGTAAAATATTAGAAGATAATCCTTGGTATTTTAATTTATTCTCTAATTGCATTGCTCTATTTATTGTATTTACATATATTATAGTTTGATTAATAGATAATGAAGAATATATATCTATTAAAGCATCTACTTTATACTTATCATATACTGTATTAATATAAAATTGTCTTATTCCTTGTAATGTTAATTCTTCGTTTTGTATTAAAATTTTTATAGGATCATCTAATATATTATCTACTGTATCTAAAATATCTTTTGATAATGTAGCACTATATAATACTACTTGTATTTTATTATTTACAAATTTTAATATATTAAATATTTGTTCTTTAAAATCTTTAGATAACATTTCATCTGCTTCATCTAATATTAATGTATCTAATTTATTTATATTTAATATATTTCTATTTATTAAATCATATATTTTACCTGGTGTTCCTATAATTAATTGAGTATCTTTTAATTCTTTTTTAGTATTATCTAATGATAATTGATTACCACCTATTAATAATGTTGTTTTTATATTCATATATTGAGATAAACTAGTTGCTACATTATAAATCTGTGTTGCTAATTCTCGTGTAGGTGATAATATAATTATTTGAATGTTTTTATTATTTTCATTTATCTTATTTAAAGATCCTATTACAAATGCTCCTGTTTTACCTGTTCCCGATTGTGATTGTGCTATTAAATCTTTACCACTATTTAATAATTTTATAGATTTTTTTTGTATATTACTCGGATATTCAAATCCATATGAAAATATACCTCTTAATAGATTATCATTTAATCCCATTTCATCAAAAGTGTTATGTTCTTCTGTCATAATATTATATTTATTATTAATCTTAAATATTTATATCTTTATTATATAACTTTAATGCTTCTATAAAATTTATAGATGGTGTAAATACATTTTTTTTTTTTGTTTTTAATAATTCTATTGTTTTATATAAATTCATCTTACCATATTTCATTATATATGCTACCACTAATGTAGCAGACCTTTGTTTACCAGCATAACAATGTATTAATATATTCTTACATAATAATAAATTATCATTTATATATTTTGTTGTATATTCTAATAAATTATACATTGATATTATTTCATCTTTCTCTAAATTATCATGAACTTTTAATCTTACCTTTTCTATTTCTAAATTTATAAATGGTAAATCTTTTGAACAATTTATAACTATATCTATACTATTATCTTTAAAAAATTGTCTATTTATTGATATATTTTTATCACCTAACCATAATCCTGGTATTATCTCCTTTACACTCATTAATTATCTTATTTATATTAATATATAAATGATTTATAATCATAAAATTATAAATAACATATATTTAGGTAATTATAATGATTCTTTAAATAATCAATTTATTAAAGATTTTAATTTAATAATTAATTGTTCTAAAGATTTACCATTTAATGATAATATTAAAAATAATACAAAAAAAATTCGTATTTCTATTAATGATGATTTATCTAACAAATCTAATATTGAATTATATAATTATTTAAATTATATAACTAATATTATACATTATTATATACAAAATAAACAAAAAATATTTATATATTGTTATGCTGGTAAACAAAGATCACCTAGTATTATCGCCGCTTATCTAATTAAATATTATAATTTTTCTATTTATGAAGCTATTAATTATATTAAACAAAAAAACAAAAATACTTTTAAACCTAAAATTAATTTTTATAATTCATTAAATAATTTTCATAATATTATTCATTCATAATTTATATTATATTTTTCTATTGCTGATTTTGGTAATAGTAAAAATTTATATTCATATAATTTTTTATAACATTTACCTATAGTTACTTCTGATACATTACATATTTTTGATACTATTTGTTTATTTATATTTTGTTTTGTTAACATTGCTACTAAATAAATACACCCAGCAGCAATAGAAGAAGGAGTATTTTCTTCCACTATCTTTTTAAATAATGCTTTTAATATTACAAATTCTGATAAATTTTTTAAATCATTGTTTAATTTTAATTTTGAACAATATCTACTTATATAATCAATAGGTGTTATTGTAGATATTCTATTATCATTTTTATCATCTTCATTATCTACACCATACATTATCTCATTAAATTTTTTAACTCCTTTTGACATATCTTTTATATTTATATTAAATTCACTCGCTATTTCTTTACTACTTCTTGGTACATTTTGAGATTTACAAGCAAAATATATACATGCTGCTTCTAATGCTCTTCTATTAGATCCTCTATTTAAACTTTCTTCTCTTATTGTTTTATAATATTTTTTTGCTTCTTGTATTATCATTTCTGGTAATGATAAATTTAGTGATTTTGTTGATATTATCTCATAATCTTTCCATAAACTTCTTTCTTCATATGGCATTGTATTCCACGAATGATATTGTCTTATTCTATTTATCATATACACATCATATCCTACATTTGTTGCCATCTTAGTTCCCATTGAAGATTTAGGTAATAAATTATTTATAGGCATTCCAACTCTTGTAGGATCACTATTTTTACTATCATTTTCACCATAATACCTATATTCTTGTTCTTGATTAAATCTTACATCTTGTAATTCTCCACATTTATTACAAAATGTTCCTCCATCAAAAAACACTAATGTATTTGTTTTACAATTTATACATTGTAATGATTCTTCTTCTTCTGTTACTTCTATATTTTTTTCATCTTCATAATCATTTATTTGTTTAAATAAATCATTTATATTTATATTCATAATGTATACTTTATTATTAGTTATAAATTATTATCAATTTTTATTTTTCTTTAAGTCATATCCTATTTTTATATATTTAGATATATATGAATATTAAAATACAAATTATACAATTTATTATTATGGTAATTGTCGGTATTTTATTTAATCCTATGAATATATTATCTTTTAGAATTAACGATTTATATTTATCATTAACTCTATTTTATGGTGGATTATTAATGGCTTCTAATATGATATGGAGTCATGAAATTATACATTATCTTAATATGGGTCATTTTAATATTTATTTATTTTTTATTGGTATTTCTTTATCTATATTTATAAGTATATTTTTACTTAGAAACCAATTTTTAATTTCTGATAAACAATGGTTAAAAAGAATGATTAGTCATCATTCTACTGCTTTAACTACTAGTCATAATATTAAAAATAAAACTAAAAATCCTATTGTTAATAAATTAGCAAATGATATTATAGATGTTCAAGAAAAAGAAATTATTCTTATGAAAAACCTATTAAAATAATGTAATATTATCTTCCTCTTCTATCATCTTAGTTTTTTTTATTTTTTCACTCAAATTTAATAATACTAAATCTTCATTTAATTCTAATACCCATAATTCAGAACTATAATTTTTTTTTATATAATCAAATGGTATATATATATATCCTCTATCTCCTAATTTTTTAGATAATCCAATATACATTATCAATAAATTCTTTTTTTCTATATATCCACATATTATTCCACTTAATCCTCCTATTATACTATCATTTTCTTTTGGTAAATTTAATGTATGATTTATATTTATATTTGTTTCAAAATTTGTATATATAGGAAACCCTATTAATATTATTTTATCATTATTTAATAACCTTTTTACCAATCTTATATCATTATCTACTTTTTTATATATTATATATTTATAATTTTTACCAAGGTCATGTATATCTTCTCTTAATTTATTATCTTCAAAAATAGTTTCATCGGCTGATACAAAACCTATTTTTTTTATTAAATTAAATACATTCACATAATTATTTTTACTATTATCATTATTATATAACTTTTGTAAATTAAATAATAAATAATCATATGATACTATAAAAGGTGATAATTTATTAGTATTTAATAATAAATAATTTAAATATACACACACTGATAATATTAATAAATTTCCTTTCTCATTAAATATTAAATTCATATTAGGTCTTAAATCACAATAATTTTTTTCTTCATCTTCTTCTTCTTCATTATATTTTATTATTTCTTCATTATATTTTACAAATGATTGAACCCAATTATATCTACTATCATTTTCTTTTACTATTGTATTATTACTTATTACACTTTGTTCTCCACCCATATTAATATTATTTATATATACTCTTTAAATTTATTTTTTATTTCTTTCTCTATTCAATTTATTTATTTTACTTTGTAATATTAATATATTATTTTCATTTATTTTAATTTCTTTTTGTACTTTAAAATAATCATTATCTGATTTTCTTACACTTGATATTAAATTTTCTATTTCCTTTTTATATTTATACATAATTATTATTATAATATAACTTTAAAATAATTTACTATTAATTTTTAATGAAAAAAAACTTTTATGATATTTTAGAATTAGACAAAAAATCAACTCAAGATGATATTAAAAAATCATATAGAAAATTAGCATTAAAATATCATCCTGATAAATGTGGTGATGAAAATAAATTTAAAGAAATATCAGAAGCATATCAAATATTATCAGATCCTATTCAAAAAAAATTATATGATATGAATCAAATTAATTTTAATACATTTAAATATGATGATCCTTATTCTATTTTTAATAAAATTTTTAAAAATACTAATCCTAATATTATTAAATATGTATTTAATATTTTTGATAAAATAGATATTAAAAATACTAATAATTTTAATGATTTTTTAAATAATATAGATAACTTAACTATGGATGATATATTTTCATTACCATTAGATTATTTTAATAGTAAAATTATACATTTAATACCAGATAAAGCACCTGTTACTAATCATACTATTAATCTTAATTTATATGATTTACTATCTTCAAGATATTATGATTCTAAAATATCTATTTATCAAAGATTACCTAATAATATATTATACCAATATAAACAAAATTTTTGTTTAGATTTATCTAATGATAAAATATTATTACATAATCAAGGTCATTATGATAATAAACATAGATATCCTAGTGATTTACAAATTAGTTTTAATAAAACTGTTTCTCCATTTACTATATATGATTCATATAATTTACTATACAATATAGAAATTAATTTAGATGAATTTATAAATGGATTTTATTATCAATTACCATATCCTTCATATAATAATTCTAAAAATAAAATTAATATATTTTTTGATAAACCCTTTTTATCTAATTTAATGTATGTTATCCCAGAATATGGATTGTTTCAACCTAATAATGAAAAAGGAAATCTATATATTAATCTTAAAATTAATAAAGATAAAAAAAACAATGAATATTTTTTTGATAAATATATTTCACCTAAAATTATTCATCCATTTGAAGAATAATTTCTGTATTAGATTTTAATTCTGTTATTGGATTTGTCATTCTGTATTTATTATTATCCACATTTAAATTAACACTTTCAGCAGCTATAGAATTACCAGTTGAATTATAATTATTATTTTTTTTTATAATATCTTCATCAATTAATTTATAAATTTTATTTATATGATTTGATTTTGTTATTTTATTAATTAAATTATTACGTATATTATCAGCTGTATTTTTATTTGTTTGTATGGCTGATTTATTTTTTGGTTTTTTATGACCTACTAATAATAATGTTGATGATAATAAACAAGCATTAAAATATTCATTACTTATTAATGGTAAATCATCTACTCTTAAACCTACCTGATTACCCTGATAATAAGGTATTTTTTCCGATATTGATGAACTATAATATTTATTATATAACATTTTTTTAACACTCTTTTTTAATCCACCACCTCTTCTTCTAGATATATTTTTTATCTTTGTATTCCTTCTTTTTAATTTTCTTCTTGAATGTTTATTATTTTTTATTTTTTTTCTATTAGTATATTTTTTACCACCTTTAAATTTTTTAAATTGTATATCATTTTGGTTATGTTTTGTATTAGATACATATTGTGCTAATCTTACTCTACATATTAATTTTTCAAACTTAAATAATTTATAAAATAATTTATCATTAAATTTAGATGTAATTAATTCCATATTTTTAAGATTATCTATTTTTATAAAATTTAAATTTTTATCAATATTAATAGTCAAAGTGGATTTATCAAAATCTGATAATATTGGTGTAATATTATTGGAATCTAAATTTATTTTTTTTATTACTTCATCTTTTGATAATACTTTTCCTTCATATGTAATTTTTAATAATATTTGCATACATTTCATATCACAATGTTGAAATTGACATATATCATATAATATATCATTAATACAAAACATTAATTTTAATATATATATAATATTATCCAAATATTTATTATGGTCACCACATTCTAATATATAGTCTTGAAAATCCATACTAGATCTATCATAAACCATTAATACTGATTTTTCATTTTTATTATTATCTAATTTATCAGATACTATACAAATATTATCAATAGGATGTTCTATATGATTTTTTAATTCTATATCTAAATCAATATTGTATTCATTTTTATTTTTATTAATTATATTGGTATATTTTTTATTATTTTTACATATATTTTTCATAGTTGTTTGTTGTATATAATTCATAGTAAATGGATCAACTTTTAATACAAATTGATTTAAATTAAAAAATTCAAAATGTCTTTTCATACATTCTGATATTTCTGCTCTTCTACATATATTTATTGCTTGTGATTTATAAACATATTTATCACATATATAAACTTTTTGTGATGACTTACCAGCTCTAAAACAATTTTTTTCAATTTCTATTTTATTTTGTTTTATTAATTCACATACACTTTTTATTTTATCATTTTGTTGTATATCATTTTTATCTATAATATCATTTTTTGTATTCCATTCATCTGATACAGAAGGACAATCTGTTATTTTTTTTAATAATTTATGTATTTTATTATTAAAATCTATTAAATTATTATTATAAAATGATTGCATTAATTCTTTCTTACTATCTTTAAAACCTTCATAATCTATATCATTAAATTCTTTTATTTTTTTTAATTCATCATATTGAAATTTAGTTATATTATCAATAAGATTTTGTTTATCTTTAATATTCTTTTTAGATAAATCTAAATATTTTTTACTCATATTATTAAATTATAATATTTTTTATAAACATTGTGAATAATCTGTATCATAAAACACACTACCACCACTGGGAGTTGATAATCTAGAATCATTTCTTAAATTATAATCCATAGTATGATAATAATTAAATAATTCTCCTTGTGGTCTACAACAATTTTGAGGATTATTTGATGGAATTTCCTTTTTCCATACCCTATCAATAGGTCCATTATCTCTTCCCATACCTAATCCATTTATATTATTAATAGTTTTATTACATCCATTAGGACCACATGTTAATGTTGATTGCTCATCTAACATAGTATTTTGACATACATCACAATCACTCATTCTTTTATTATAATCTTTCATCATCCCCATTACTTTATTACCATTTCTTTGTAGAAACATTCTATACTCATAAGAACTTTGAGTATTATTATTGGAAGCTAGTAAACTATTTAAATAACAACTTGGACGATAATCTGTGAATTGACGTCCATCTTGCATAATTGGTGCACAATTAAAATATCTATTATCACTTGTTTTATAACAACTTGCCATTATATATTATAAAATATTTTTATTCCTCTACATCTATATTTGATTCTAATAACCTATTTACTAATTCAGATTTTGTTCCTGATTTTGATAAATTATGCTCTTCTGCTAAATCTATTAAATCTTTTTTACTCTTATTATTTAATATTTTTAATTTTGGATTATTTTGATTAAAATTTAATTCATCTAAATCATTATCTAATTCATTAAAATTAATATTTATTTCTTCATTTGTATTTTCTTCATTTGTATTTTCTCCATCTTTATTATCTACTATTTTTATTTCTTGAACTATATTTTCACTTACTTTATCATTAGTATTATTTATAAAAATATTTTTTAATGGTTCTTCATTAAATGTTTCTACATCTGGAATTTCATCATCTGCTTCATTATATACATTTATATTAGATTCTGATTTATTTACACTTAAATTATTTAATCTTTGGTTTATTTCATTAAATTGTCTATATGTATAATATACGTTTCCTAATACTAATATAACAATTCCTAACATCAATAAAGACATATTCATATCTAATTTTGGTTTATTTAGTTTTGGAACACCCATTTAATTATATTTTTTTATATTTTTAAAAATTAAACTCACTATATAATTTATTTTTTAATTCAATAGCATTACCTATAAATTTATTATTAAAACCCTTTTCTTTTATTAACTCTAATGCTATATAATCTTTAGATATTCCTTCTTCTATTTTATAAGGAAATTTTATTTTCCCATTTACTCTATTTACATTAACTTTTATATTTCCTATATTATTTATTTTTTTACTTAAATTTGTTACATAATTGTAATGAGTTGAATATATACCTAATATATTTTTATAATTATTTAATAATTCTATAAATGAATGACTACACGATATTCCTTCAATAGGATTTGTTGAATTAAATATTTCATCAACTATTAAATAATAAAAATTATTATCTATATTATCTATTATACTTTTACATCTTGAAATTTCTGCTTGAAATAATGATTCATATCCTTCTTTATCTGGTATAAACATATATGTATCTATATGTGAATATGGAGTTATATATCCACTTCTAGAAAAACCAAAACCAAAAGTTTGAGAAAATAATATATTTAATGCTATACATCTTAAATATGTTGATTTACCACCACCATTAGGACCAGTTATTATATATGATTTTTTATTCTTACCACCTTGTATTATTCTGTTTTTTATATTATTATTTATTAATGGATGCCACATATCATTAAATTCTATATAAGGTGTTTTTGTATTTTCTATATAATTAGTTAAACAATATTTTTTATTATTTATTTTTATAGATATATTATAATAACTTTCTATTATTCCTATATTATATAATACATTTATAAATTCTTCTTTTATTTTTAAAAATTTATTATAACTATGATAAATATATGCTTTATTTGAAAAATAATTTTCATTATTTGTTAAACTTCTTTTAGATAAAAATTTAAATTTTTCTAAATTTACATTTTTTAAATTCTTTATTATATTATCTTTTATTATATCAATATAAAAATTAATAGTATTTAATACACTTTGTAAATGACCATGTAATATTTTTATAGTATTATTTATATTTTTTATTATTTTATATTCATTATATATTCCATTTAAATATCCATATAAACTAAATAATAATGATCCTATAAATGATAGTTTTCCTTTAAACCCCTTTGATTTATCAAATTTAGGTAAATACATTTTTTTAACCAATTGATAAAATATATTTATTTTTATTTTCATTTTAAAAATTAATCTCATTAACATAAATGGAACTATTAATATTAATAAAGGATATACTATTACAAATATAGGAGATACATAATACCTATATCCATAATATAATAACATAAAACTATATTTATTTGTTATGAATTTTAAATATTTATTTTTAAAATTTAAATTATTTAATAATACTTTTTCTTCATCAGTTCTATCTTTATAAAACCATAATATATTTTCTATATTTTTATTTATTATTTCAAAATTATAAACTCTATCTAATAACATAAATTCTTTTATTATTTTTTGATTTTCTTTTAATTCATCTATATTATTAATAGGATTACATAATTTATATTGTAAATGAATAGATCCTAAATCTGATTTATTATTATTAATTTTTTCATATATATTATTACTATTAAATATATGTATATCATTATAAAAATTTTCATTACAAATATTATTACCTAATATACTATTATTATTATATAAATTATGTAATAATATTTTATTATCATTTTGAATTTTTGATATAGATAATAAATATTCTTTTACTAACATTATTAAATGAAATATATAATTGGTATGAATTAAACTTAATATTTTATCTTATAATATATATATGTTTATGTTAAATACAAAATCATTATTTAAATTAAAAGTAGATAAAGAATACTATTCATTATTAAATGATTTAATTAAATTTCCTTTAATATTATTTGTAATGAATATTTTATTATATTTTACTGAAAAAAATAGAAAAAGAATATTTTCTAGACAATTTTCTAAAATATTTATGTTTTTAATTGTTGCTATATGTTTTTATCATATGATTTTAGATAAAGTAGTATCATTAGAAACTTCAAATTAAAATATTAATATAATATATGAGTTGTAATAATAAAATAACAGTAACAGATGATATGAAACACCCATTTGATAATGCTTATACTTATTATAATCATTATTCTAATGCTTTTCAAAATACATTTAATAATCAAATATCATCTTCTCAAAAAAGACTAAATGGAACAAATAATTGTACTCCATTTTCTCCATTATTTGCTGATAATAATAATAAAGTTTCACAAGGTAATCAATATCAAAAATGGACTAATCAAAGAGATTATGGTAATATATGTGTTCAATCATATGATCCTAGTAATATGGTTAGTAGTAATTGTTATCCATATAATAGATTACCACAATTAAGTACACCAGAAACATCTCCTGCTGATACAAATATGGCTTGGTCTAAAAATTTAGATGAATTATATTATAATTAAATATTTAGGAATAAAATAGTATAATAAAGTAATGATTATAGAATTTAAAAACAAATTTTTTATTTTTGATAAAAATGATAATGAACCGAATCATATATTTTATGAAATATGTTGGTTAAATATATATTTCATAGAATACATTAACATGACCAATGAAGAATCTATCAAATGGTCAAATATTTATAAAAACATAAAATATAATTATTGTAAATATGATAATAAGATACATAATTATTTAGAAAAATTATTACAAACAAAAGGTATAAATTATAAACTTAGTTAGAGTATGCAAGACCTCCCATACCACTCATAATTCTGAGAACATTGTAGTTAACAGCATATACTTCAAGATCCTGTGGATCTCCACATACTAACTGAGCATTATCAATTCTGGAAAAGTTACATGTTCCTGATGGTTGATGTTCTTCTGGTTTAAGAGCAAAAGAATATACACCAATAGAATCTTTACACGATACACCACCATATCCAGTGTGGTGTTGCCATACCTGTGTTCTTGTAAAATATGATGCATCTCTTTCTTTGAAGCGATCGTGTCCATTAAGTTTAAGTTGGAAGGTTCCTGTTAATGGGTCAAAGTTTTGTCCCTTCCATGTAGCACCACTTGTACCAACAAAGACTAATTCTTTAACTGGATGATTAAATGTTAATGTATGTGTTGTTCCACTTGCAAAGCTTTGTGATTGTACTTGTTCAATAAGATATTCATGAGATACCTGAGCGAATCTTCTTCTTTCATCAGTATCTAAATAAATATAATCAGCCCATAAGCTTACAGATGTATCAGTCTGTGTCGCACTACTAAAAGCAACTTTAATCTTAACTTCATGATATTGAAGAGCAATAAGTGGTAACGCAAGACCTGGATTTCTACAAAACCAAAATGTTAATGGAACATAAAATACATCTGTATCTACACCTTGACCTGATATAACTCCACCAGCAGCAGCCATTCTTTGGAATTTAGTATTTGTTTTATCACCAGATAAAGCAGCACCAGTATCTAAATTTTGATTACTATCTTCTTGTACATCTAAGTTTCCTGCTAAAGCATTAAATCCATAAGGATTTTCTTCTGTTAATTCATACCATACTTCCATCCAGTGTCCATAATGTTTATCAATTCTCTGACCACCAATTTCACATTCAATATAATTTACAATTGCTGTACCATGATTATCAGCGAGTGTTGGTGTAGTGCCATCATCGGATGAGATTTGAAGATACATTCTATTAACTAAATCTCCATTTCTTGATATTGTTGATGATACTGTACTACCAGCAGCAACAGTTCCATTAATAGTTTGTTCTACTGATTCCATAGCAAAGTTAGTGTGTCTTCTGTATACAACTTTAAAGAAAGTAATTTGTGGATTACCTGTAAGGTAAATATCTTGTGCGCCATAGGCAACTAATTGCATTAATCCTCCTCCCATTATATTATATACAAAGAAAATAATTTTAGACAAACGTTAAAAATTAAATTGTTGGTTTATATAAAATATCAACTTGTCCATCGCGAATTTCCATAATATTATAATTAACAGCAAACATAACTATATCTACTCCTTTTGTATAATCTTGATCATAATCTAATGCTAAATTAATATTATTTAATTGTAATTCTACTTTATCTAATACTGAAAAATTACATATTCCTGAAGGGTCTATTTTTTCTGGATATAAACTAAATGAATATACAAATATAGAATCTGGTGAATTTATACCACCTCTACCAGTGTGATATTTATTAGGTTGATATCTTGTAAAGTATAATACATTTTGTTCACTAAATCTATCTTGACCATTCATAATTAATTTACAACTACCTTCATGGTCTGCTAAACTAACAAATTCTGTATTATATAAAGGATTTTTTCTTTGAAATGCCCATATCAATTCCTTAATACAATAATTATATGCTAAATTTAATGTTTCATTAACTATTGTATTACTTGATTGTAATGAATCAGCTGGATCTAATATAAAATTTGTATATTGTAATTGTTCTATTAAATATTCATGATCTTTATTTTGTATTGCTCTTTTTTCTAATTCATCCAAGAATATATATTCACCCCATAATGTATATTTAGAATTATCTGCTGTTAATAAGGTTAATTGATTTGAAATATTATTAGTAATTAATTCTATTTCCCATCCACTATATGTATTTTCATCTATTAAACTAGTATCACCAATTATATTATCAGAATCATCAGTATTAAAAGTAAATCTTACATATTTATATGTTGCAGTATCATCATCTAATAAATCAGAGTCTAAGGGTATTGAACTAGAAGCTTCATCAGTAGATAATATATAATTACCATTAAAAATATAATTTTCAAAATTACTATTAGAAATATAAATAATATTTCCATTATCATCTGTTATTTCTTGTAAATCATATAATTTACTTAATTTATTTACAGTATTAAAAGATTCATTTGTAGATACTTCCATTTTTAATCTATGTGTATAATGTGTATAATAGTTAGAATACCCATTAGTAGTTAATAATATTTTCCATCCTGCAGCAACATTTGTATCGGTATCATTTTTAAATATAAATTTTAAATATCTATATGTATTAAATCTATTTAATTCTATCTTTTTTCTTGAATTTTCTAGATAAGCATCATATTCTGGTATAATATTTCCTAATATATTAGTATCTATATTAGTATCGTTATTAAATAATATATTATCTGTATTATAATCCATTCTCCATAATTCTGGTAAATCAGCATCAACAAAATTACTATCATTTGTATCATTAGATACTAATAATTTTAATCTATCATTATATATATATGTATATGATGAGTCATAATTGCTTGAATTCATATTTATTAACCAACCTGATGATATATTAGTATCATTATCACTATTGAAAATAAATCTTAAATATCTGAATTGATCTTCTGTATTTGATAATAAATTAGATGAATCTGAAATATAATTAGTATC
>MDTC01258996.1_pt1 | contig 18975 bp, 18 predicted proteins | sample 811181 | NCBI WGS metagenome assembly MDTC01 (sample SAMN05326644, study PRJNA326480) | marine metagenome | isolation source: seawater | place: Pacific Ocean: North | collected 2011
TAATTGTTGATTTCTATTTTTGGTCTAAGAATTTTCATCAAAAAACTCTCTTTAAAAGTGATTTTTTTCTTTGGAAAATTCTTATTTAGCTGTTTATAAAGAATTTTATCATCGGTAATTACTTGATTGATTTTGGATATATTTTTACATAGATAAACTACGAGAATTCTTTTTATACATAAATTATTTACCTCTGCATCTCGTTTATTAAGAGAATTAATCCACCAAGTTGAAAGACCTTTCCAATTAAATTCATCATAAATCTTTTTATTATTGTATCTTTTATTTGGAAATTCTGAAAGCCAAGTAACAAAGTCCTCTCTTAACGAGTTAATTATCTTCTCATACCTCTCATGAGAAAGTTGAGGAAAATTTTCAATTAGTATTTTAGTATTTATAAACTCAACTTTCATATAAGTTATATTTTCTATCTTGCTGATATAAGTACTAAAATATATCTTTTTTAAATATTTTATTATATAAATCTATATGAATTTTTTCTTTAGCTTTCCTCATACAAATATTGATATAAAAAGCGACGTTCGCTGTGAATTAATGATACCAAAATTTAATAATAATGGAAAAACTTTTAATAAAGTGAGCTTATGGACAGCCTTTATTCAAAATAATAATTGGGAATATGAAAAATGTAATGTTTTTAATGATGATAATTTTTATTATGTTGAGCCAGAAGACAATAATAAATTTATATATTTCCTAGCCAAAGAAGAGGATGTAAACACAAGTAATAATAATAAAAAATATGAACTTTTAAATTTTAAAAATATAATTAATACATACCCTCAATATCGTGCAAATTTAAAAATTTTCTTAAAGAATAGAGGATTCTCATCTTATCAGTCAGACTATCCGCATGAAATGACTAAGATTGAAAGTAATATACTGTGTCCTTTAGATATTTTACTTGATAAAGATGCAGATCAAAATTTTTTATTTTTACCAAATATTTTTTTTCTTCCAAAAATTGATAAAAGGTATTGTTACATAATTGATTTGGAGGAAAAAAATAAGATTGAATCATTTGAAATATATACAAACGCGGGAAACTTAATACAAATAAAAAATGAACTTGTAAAACCTAACTTGTATTTCTACACTCATAAAATATCTGGTATACCAATATTTATCTCTATAAAAAATGGATGTATTTCGATGGAACATACTCATTCATCTCAACACTTCATAATCAGCAATGATAGAAATGAGGTTGTTAGAAATTTAAAATTGCGACTTGATGAGATCATTACTTAATATAATATTATTAAATAGATTCATAATTAAATTAAGAAATTTAATTAATCTAAGACCAGTACCAATAGATACAATTAGTTATTCTAGTAAATATTCATTATCTGATGCATTTATTTGGAGAACAGATAGCTCCTATGTAACAATCTTTAAATTCACTAATATATCAAAAATTTACTTTTCTGTTGAAAGTTCATTAGAGATTATATTTTTTTCAAATAATGGAAGTGTAATTAAGAAGCACTCATTAAAAATGTCAAAATTATCTTCCCAATTAATAATTGATAAAGACTTTATGAATGGTGTGTGTGGTTATGGCTATTTTCTTGTTTTTAGTAATTTTAGTCAAATGATAAAATCTACAATTAGAAATTCTTATTATGCTGGTTATTCATATAAAGGCTCTCCATTCAGTTTAATACATGGCAATCTGCCTATAGCCGCCAAAAAATTTAATAATGACAAGATATCAATGAATATATTAGGCTTCTCATTCAAAAAGCTTAGCTATGTAATTCAATTTAATTATGATAATTCATTTGATTATTCTGAGCTATTTATAATTAACCCTTCACATAGAAAAATTAGATTTACTGTCAATAATATTGACTATCGTTTAGGAGCTGCAAGTTGTATGTTACTTGATATTACAAATTTTAAAAAAGTAATTATTAGATCAAATTTTTATTTTTTTAGACCAATGACAATAAATTACAAAAATAACTATATTGATGTCTTTCATAATTAAATGTTAATTTTTATTTCAAAAATCAATAAAATTCTTTCTAAAGATTTTAAAAAGTTTCCAATCTTTATTGCACTTTTTTTATTTATGTCAGCTTTAGACTTAATTGGATTGAGTATTATTCCTTTATATATGTCTTTGTTATTAGGTGAAAATTTATCTGATATTAAATTTTTAAGTTTAGACAAATTTAGTCAGAGTGACTTACTATTATATTTTGGTGTTGGGTTAATATTATTATTTTTATTTAAAGGAATATTTAACACGATTGCAAATTATATTGTTTTGTCTTTTTCTCAAAAAATTCTCTTAAAAATTCGTGTTCACCTGTTTAGTAAATTTCAGAGATTAGAATTAGAAGAATTTACTCAAAAAAATAGATCAGAGTATATAAATAAAATTCACAAAATTAGCGAGCAATTTAGTTTGTTTATTATTCTTGGTTTAATAAGAATTATTGGAGAAGGTATAATTATTTTTGCCATCATTATTTTTTTACTTGTATTAAACCCACTAATATTACTACTCACTACTTTAGTGATGTTATTATTTGTATCAATTTACTATGCTATATTTGGAAAAAAAGTAATAGATTATGGAATAAAGTTAAATATGTCCTCAGAAAAAATTTTAAAAAATTCAAATGAGGCAATAGATGGTTTCAAAGAATTAATGATCTTAAAAAAATATAATTTTCTTACTAGAAGATTTAATAAAGCGTCAGAGAATTATGCTGAAGCTAGTCTTAATTATCAGGTCATTTCAATAATACCGAGATATACGTTAGAAATCATCGTAACAACACTTATCATTACATCAACTATTTATAGTTTTTATCTTTATGATGATTTTAGCCAAGCGATTAAGGTATTATCTATATTTGGATTTGCGGGTATAAGGCTTATTCCTTCAGTAAATATCATTACCCAAGCACTTATTAATTTCAGATTTCACTCAAATACTCTAGATCTTATATATGACGAATATACTGAGTCTATTAGTAAGAACTATAATGATAATGAAAACATTAATTTTGATAGATTTGATAATCTTGAAATAAAAGATACTAAATTTAAATTTAAGAAAAATAAGGATATTATTTTTGATAATTTAAATTTATCAATTCAAAAAAACAATGTTATAGGAATAGTGGGCGAGTCAGGGTCAGGTAAAACAACTTTATTAAATATGATTATGGGTTTCTATAAACCATTTCAAGGTAGTATTGAATGCAATAACATAGATATATTTGAAAATATACTTGGTTGGCAAAATAAAATTGCTTATATCTCCCAGGATATTTTCTTACTTGATCAAAGTTTAGTTGAAAATATAGTTCTAACTGATGATGAAAGTGAAATTGATAATGAGAAATTAAATCAAGTCTTAATAAAGTGTAAAATACATGATATAAATAATAACTTACTAACTACACGTGCAAATGAGAATATAGGTGATAGAGGTAATCGACTTTCAGGTGGTCAAAAGCAAAGAGTGGCTATTGCTAGAGCCTTATATCATAATAAAGAACTGTTGATTATGGATGAACCTACAAGTGCTCTAGATAATGAAATTGAAAACGAAATTATTAATTATATTTACTCACTTAAAAATGAAATTACAATTTTATTAGTTACTCATAATAAAAATTTACTTTTTAACTGTGATAAAATTTATCAATTTAATAATAATACATTAGAGAGAACAAATTAATTATGAATAAAAAACATATTTTTAATAACAGGATTATTTTGGTTACTGGTGGTACAGGTAGCTTTGGTAGATATTTTATAAAAGAAATACTTAAATCTTATAAACCAAAAAAAATTATAGTTTACTCCAGAGATGAGCTTAAACAGTATGAGATGATGAATGAATTTTCTGACAGAGAAAATGAAAAAATTAGATATTTTATTGGTGATGTTCGAGATCTTGAGAGATTAAAATTAGCATTTTATGGTGTAGATTTTATTGTTCATGCTGCAGCTATGAAACAAGTGCCTGCGTCTGAATATAATCCAATGGAGTGCATCAAGACTAATATAACAGGAGCTAATAATGTTATAGATGCGGCAATTTACAATAATGTAAAAAAAATTATTGCTTTATCAACCGATAAAGCTTCAAATCCAATTAATCTATATGGGGCTACTAAACTTGCATCTGATAAGTTGATTGTGGCTGGCAATCATTTAAGAGGAAAAAAACAAACAATCTTTTCTGTAGTGAGATACGGAAACGTAGTTGGTTCAAGAGGATCAGTCGTTCCACTATTTAAGAGCTTAATTAAAAAAAATTCAAAATTTTTGCCAGTAACTGATAGGGAAATGACACGGTTTTGGTTAACATTAGCGGAAGGTGTTAATTTTGTTATTGACTCGTTTGAAAGAATGCATGGAGGTGAGATCTTTGTTCCAAAAATTCCTTCAGTAAGAATTGTAGATTTAGCCACTGCCATGGCACCAAAAAATAAGATTAAAATGATTGGTATCAGACCAGGTGAAAAACTGCATGAACAAATGATTTCAGTGGATGAGGCGTCTTTGACATTAGAGTTTAAAAGGTTCTATATCGTTAAACCAACAATTAAAATTCACAAAAATGATAGAATTTATAATAAAACGAAAAAAGGAGATATTGGAAAAAAAGTGATTAAGAATTTTAGTTATAACTCTGCATCAAATAATAACTTTCTCTCTGTTCAGATGATTAGAAAAATAAATAGGTCTTTGAATGATACCATATAGTCGACAAAATATAGACCTACAAGATATAAAATCAGTTGTAAATGTTCTAAAATCTGACTGGCTTACTCAAGGTCCCTCAGTTCAAAACTTTGAAAATAAAATAAAAAAATATACAGGAGCAAAATTTGCTTGTGCAGTTAATAGTGCAACTTCTGCATTACATGTTGCATGCATGGCACTTAAAGTACAAAAAGGAGATATTGTATGGACATCGCCCAACACATTTGTTTCTTCAGCAAATGTTGCACTGCTATGTGGCGCTAAGATAGATTTTGTTGATATAGATCCATCAAATTATAATATTTCAGTTACTGAGCTTGAAAAAAAACTTATAAAAGCAAAAAAAAGTAATAAATTGCCGAAAATAATAATTCCAGTTCATTTTGGAGGTCAGCCTACAGATCAAAAGGAAATATGGAAACTTTCAAAAAAATATAAATTCAAAATAATTGAAGACGCGTCCCATTCTTTAGGAGCTAAACATTTAAATGAAAGAGTTGGTTCATGTAAATGGTCAGATGTAGTGGTTCTGAGTTTTCACGCTGTTAAGGTCATAACTACAGGTGAAGGAGGAATGGCATTAACAAATAATAAAAATATATATAATCAAATACTGAAACTAAGAAGCCACGGAATAACGAGAGATAAAAAATTTTTAAAAAATAAGCATATTGGTGACTGGTACTATGAACAGCACATATTAGGTTTTAATTATAGAATGACGGATATCCAAGCCGCTTTAGGAATTTCCCAACTCAAAAGAATAAATAAATTTCGATTAAAAAGGGAAAAACTAGCCAAAATGTATAACAAGCTTTTGAAAGGACTTCCTTTTTACCTTCCAAGAATTAAAAAAGAAAATATATCTTCCTGGCATTTGTATGTTATCAAAATAAATTTTAATAAAACAAAAAAAAATTATAAATTTATATTTGAATTTATGAGAAAAAATGGAATTTATGTAAATTTACATTACCTGCCGGTCCATCTTCATCCATATTATATTAAACTTGGATTTGGTAAAAATGATTTTCCACAAGCAGAAAAATATTCCAAAGAAGCTCTTACATTGCCATTACATACTCAATTAAGAATAAGTGAAATAAAAAAAATTGTTGCAGTACTTAAACAAGCTCTATTGTGAAAAATAATACAATAAAAGAAAAGTTTATGCTTGGCACGGCTCAATTTGGTTCTGAGTATGGCATTTCGAACAGTTTAGGTAAAACGAGTAAAAATGATTTATATCAGATTATAGAGAAACTTGATTTAAATCACATGAGGTATTTAGATACCGCAGCTGCTTATGGCAATGCAGAAAAAAGGTTAGGTGAGTTTGAACTTAGTAATTGGAAGGTAATATCAAAATTTAACATTAATAATGATAATAAAAAAAATTTTAATTTAAAAACATTTGTGAAAAAATCTATTGATAATTTGTGCATAAACCAACTTTATGGTTTACTTTTTCATAATGTAAATGACCTCCTTGGTAGCTATGGAGATAACTTATATGAACAAATAGTGGAACTAAAAGAAAATAAAATAGTAAATAAAATAGGTGTATCAATTTATAATGATGAATGCTTAGAGGACTTATTGCGTAAATATAAAATAGACATAATACAATGTCCAATAAGTATTATTGACCAGAGACTGCTAGCATCAAATGTGCTAAAGAATCTTAAAAAGCAAAATATTGAAATACATGCTAGATCTATATTTTTACAAGGCTTGTTAACTACTAAAAAAATTAACAAATTAATTGATAAAGGATTAGCAGAACTAAATATAAATTGGAATAGGTGGTTAAAAAAAAATGAAATTAAAGCATTAGATGCATGCATTAATTTTGTATTAAATATTGAAGAGGTAGATAAGGTTATATTTGGAATTGAGACATTTAATCAATTAAATGAAATCTTAAATTTCAAAAAAAGAGATTTGCCAGAAATATCAGATGATCTTCGAATAACCGATAAAAAAACTTTGCAACCAAATTTATGGAATTGAAAAAAGTAAGTGCAATTATTCAAGCCAGAATGAGCTCAACTAGACTTCCAGGGAAGGTTCTTAGAGAAATTAGAGGAACCCCACTTATTGAAATAATAATAAGAAGATTGAAGACATCCAAATATATTGATCGAATAATTGTAGCAACTTCAGAAAATGATGCAGATTTTGAAGTTATTAATTGGTGTAAAAATAATAATGTACTTTTTTTTCGAGGAAGTGAAGAAAATGTCTTAAAAAGATTTTATAATTGTTGTATTGATAACGATATAAAAAACATTTTGAGAATTACTTCTGATTGTCCACTTATTGATCCATTATTAGTAGATCAAGCAATAAAAACATATTCTGAAAAAAATGTTGATTATTTGTCAAATACATTAATCCCTACTTTCCCAGATGGTCTTGATCTAGAAATATTTTCCTTTGACACGCTTGAGAAAACATTCAAAAGAACGTCATCGCAGTTAGATTGTGAGCATGTAACGCCCTATATGAGAAACTCAAAGGATTTTAAACTGTTCAATGTTAAAAATGAAATTAATTTATCAAGGTACCGTCTCACTGTTGATGTAAAAGAGGATTTAGATGTTATTTCTGAATTAATAAAAAAAAGTGATGATGGTTTTTTTATTTCTTTCAAGGAAATATCTAATCTTATATATACTAACCATGAAATATTTGAAAAAAATCTGCATATTAAAAGAAACGAAGGACTGAATATGAATAAGGGTATGAAACTATATTCGAGAGCTAAAAAAATTATTCCTGGAGGGAATATGCTTCTCTCTAAAAGACCCGAAATGTTTCTACCAGGTAAGTGGCCATCGTATTATAAAAAAGCAAAAGGTTGCGAGATATGGGGAATTGATGATCAGAGGTATACAGATATGTCTATTATGGGCATCGGTACAAATATCTTAGGGTACGCGAATGAGGAAGTTGATGAAGCAGTGATTGCAAGTATAAGAAATTCAAATATGTCCTCTTTAAATTGTACAGAAGAGGTATTTTTATCTGAAGAATTATTAAAAATTCATCCGTGGGCAGAGATGGTAAAACTAGCAAGAAGTGGTGGTGAAGCACTCGCTATAGCTGTTAGAATTGCTAGATCATATTCAGGAAGAGATGAAGTAGCCATTTGTGGATATCATGGATGGCATGATTGGTATCTTTCTGCAAATTTACAAAATAAGGAGAATTTAAATAATCACTTAATAAATGGATTAACCCCAAAAGGAGTTCCAGAAAAATTAAGAGATTTAACTCACCCTTTTGAATATAACAATATAGATACTTTAAGAAAGATTATATCTGAAAGAAACATTGGCGTGATTGTCATGGAAGTTTCCAGAAGTGAAATCCCAACTAATAATTTTTTAGAGGAAGTTAAATCCTTATCTGACAAACACGGAATTGTTCTTATATTTGATGAATGTACTTCTGGATTTAGAGAAACATTTGGCGGAATACACAAAAAATTCAATATTAATCCTGATATTTGCATGCTTGGTAAAGCACTTGGAAATGGCTATCCAATAACAGCTTTAATAGGAAAAAAAGAAGTCATGCAAGAAGCGCAAAGTTCTTTCATAAGTAGCACTTTTTGGACCGAAAGATCAGGTCCTGTAGCAGCGCTCAAGACGCTTGAAGTTATGAAGAGAACAGAGTCATGGGAAGTGATTACCAATAAAGGCCATCAAATAAGAAAAAATTTAAAATTAGCTGCTGAATTAAGCGGAATAAAAATTGAAATAAAAGGATTGATACCCCTCATCAATTTTAGTTTACCCTATAAAAATTGGCTTAAGTATAAAACTTTTATTACTCAAGAAATGCTAAAAAAAAATATTTTAGCTTCAAATCTTATATATGTTTCAACAGCTCATAGTGACACCATAATTAAAGAATATTCTGAATTAATAAAGCCTATTTTTGAGCAAATACAAAAGTTTGAAGATGGATTAGATATTGATAATTTTCTTGAGTCAGATGTTTGTCATTCTGGTCTTCAAAAGATAAAATAAATGTTAAATATATTTATTCGAGTTGATGCCTCATATCAAATTGGGTCAGGCCATGTTGCAAGATGCTTAACATTAGCTGGCAATTTAAGTAATTTTAATGATATCAAAATAAGATTTATTTGCCGAGACTTGAAAGGCAATTTAATTAAAGAAATTAAAAAAAAATATGACGTATTAGTATTAAGAAGTAAGAAGAATAATAGTCTTAAAGGTTACAGATCGTGGTTGACTGTAACTCAAAAAGTGGATGCAGAGATGACTTTAGATAAAATAAAAAAGTATGATGTTCACTGTGTAATAGTTGACAGTTATTCAATCGATTACAAATGGGAAGAAAAAATTAAATCAAAGTCTCGAAAAATTGTAGTTATTGATGATCTTGCAAACAGAAAACACTCGTGTGATATATTGATTGATAATAATTATTATCTTAATTTCCTTAATCGTTATAATAAACTTGTTTCTAGTAAAACAAAAAAATTTCTTGGACCAAAATATGTTTTGTATAGAGAAGAGTTTAAAAATAAAATTATAAATAAAAAAAAATCAAAAAAACAAAATTCAGTCACTATATTTATAGGAGGACATAAGCCTGATAAAAATATCAATTTTATAATTGATTTACTGAATAATATTACAAATACAAAATACTCAATCTCATTAATACTTGGTCCATCAACAAATAGTATAAAAAAAATTAAAGATAAATATAAAATAAATAAAAATATAAAAATTTTTGTTAATACAAAGAATATTGCAAGAATAATTGCATTGTCTGATTTTTGTATCGTTAGTGGTGGGACTATTGTTAGTGAAACAATGCTTTTATCTAAACCAACAATAGTTATAGTGGTAGCTAAGAATCAAGTTCAAATTGCTCAGGACCTTAATAAAAGAGGATTTATAATTTACATACTAGATGAAGATCTCAAGCAAAATGATTTTCTTTTGGAGAAACTTAATGAATTACACAAGAGATATTATTTATTGAAAAAACGCCTAATAAATTATGCAAAAAATTATAGTAATCAAAACAATTATAAATTAATTAATGAGATACTAAATGAAACGAGAAATAGATCTTAAAAGATTAGAAAAGTTAAATTTCAATCACGTCAAAGATTTGAGAAAATTACGCAATCAAAAATCAATTGCTTATTGGATGTATGATTCAAGATACATTTCTGCTGAAAAGCATATATTGTGGTATAAAAATACTATTAAAGATAAAACAAAAATAACTTATGTAATCTTTGAAAATAATGAACCAATAGGAACATTTTATTTAGTAGAGATAGATAAAGTTAATAAAACTTGTAAATGGGGATGGTATATAGGTGAACAGTATGCCGGTTCAGGTCTAGGTTCTATAATAGAGTATTATTGTGTAAATTATATTTTTAATAATTTAAAATTTGAAAAACAAACTGTTGAAGTATTAGAGGGAAATGAAAAAGTTATAGGGCTACATAAGAAATTTTTCTTTATTGAGGAAGGCTTTAAAAGAGAGCATATATTAAAGGAAAATAAAAGAATTGGCTCTTTTGTTTTAAGTTTAATAAAGGAAGAATGGAAAATGAAAAAAATTAAATTGAAAGATAGAATATTGTTTGATAATTATCTTATTAAAATTGATGGTAAAAAACAGAAAAAATAAAAATCAAGACAACATCCTCGTTATCGCCGCACATCCTGATGATGAAATACTAGGATGTGGTGGCAGTATATGTAAGTGGAAATCTGAAGGAAAAAAAATTAATATTGTAATATTGGCTGAAGGTATCACATCTAGATCAGATAAAAGAAATGTAAGTAAATCTGAAACGGAGCTAAAAAAATTGAGAGAAAAATCAAAAAAAGTTGGAAAAATAATTGGTGCAGACTCAGTTGAATTTTTGGGTTTGCCTGATAACAGAATGGACACATTACCTCTATTAGATATCATAAAAAAAATTGAAAAAATTATTTACAAATTGAAGCCAAACATTGTTCTAACTCACCATGCATATGATTTAAACGTCGATCATAGAATTGCAAATATTGCAGTCTTGACAGCATGTCGTCCGGAACCAAATTCATTTGTAAAAAAAATTATGACTTTTGAAACACCATCTAGTACTGATTGGAGTGACAATTCACAAAACACTAAATTTAATCCAAATTTTTTTGTTGATATAAATTATTTTTTAGACATAAAAATTAAAGCCCTTAAAGTATATGACTCGGAAATGAGAGTTTACCCTCATGCAAGATCATATAGGCATATTAAAACTCTTGCTAATTATAGAGGTAATAGTGTCGGCTTGAAAGCAGCTGAGGCTCTAATGATTATTAGAGAAATTAGTTAATTATTAATGAAATCTAAAAATTTTGTCATTCTAACGAATAAGAAATGGCATTTTGAAATTGCAAAAATCCTTAATAAAAAATATAAATTTAAAAGATTTATAATAATAAAATCAAAAGATGGTCTTACTTTAAGTAAACTAAATAAGATAAAACCTGAATATATTTTTGTACCTCATTGGTCATATATAATTCCAAAAAAAATTTATAGTAATTTTAAAACAGTTATTTTTCATATGACAGATCTACCGTTTGGTAGAGGAGGGTCTCCTCTTCAAAATCTAATTTTACTTGGTAAGAAAAAATCTATGATATCTGCTATCGAATGCTCACACAAAATTGATGCAGGAAATATTTATTTAAAGTCTCCATTTAATATTGAGGGCTCAGCACAAGAAATCTATGATAGATCATCCCTTATTATCAAGGAAATGATCATTAAAATTATAAATAATAAATTTGTGTTAACGCCACAAAGAGGTAAAATTACTCAGTTTAAAAGAAGGAGTCCTACGCAAGGCAATCTAATTAGAGTTAAATCCATGCAAACTTTTTACAACTTCATCAGAATGCTTGATGCCGAAACATATCCAAAAGCATTTTTGAAAATAAATGGATTTACAATTTTATTTAGCAAAGTTAAAAAAGTAGGAACTAATAAACTCATTGCTGAAGTAGAAATTTCTAGGAAATAATATAAATGAAGGCACTTAAAATAGGCAAACTTGAAATAAGTAATAGTTATAGACCAATTATAATTGCTGAAATGTCTGGTAACCACAACCAGTCAATTGAAAATGCCCTCAAAATTGTAGATGAGGCTGCAAAGTGTGGAGCTGATATGATTAAATTGCAGACCTATACACCTGATACTATGACTTTAAATCTTGATGTAAAAAATTTTCGTATTGATGATAATAATAGTCTATGGAAGGGCCAATCTTTGTACGAACTTTATAAGAAGGCACATACACCATGGGAATGGCACAGGGAGATATTTAACCATGCGAAGAAGAGAAATCTTATTTGTTTTAGCTCTCCTTTTGATGAAAGTGCCGTTGATTTTCTTGAGACATTGAATGTGCCAGTTTACAAAATAGCATCGTTTGAGAACACAGATTTACCACTCATAAAAAAAGTGATTTCTACAAAGAAGCCAGTAATAATTTCGACAGGTTTATCCACGATATCTGAATTAAGTGAAACAGTAGAGTTTATTAGAGATAATGGGTGTCAAAAATTTATTTTATTAAAATGTACTAGTACTTATCCAGCTAAGGCAGAAAATTCAAACTTACTAACAATACCACACATGCGTGAAATGTTTAATTGTCATGTTGGCTTATCAGATCATACAAAAGGCATTGGAACTGCAGTAGCATCTGTATCATTGGGCGCAAGAGTTATTGAAAAGCACTTTACTTTGTCGAGAAAAGATGGAGGGGTTGACTCAGCGTTCTCAATAGAACCAACGGAATTAAAATCTCTTGTTAATGAAACAAAGAGAGCTTGGCAATCCCTTGGAGTAATCAAGTACGGACCAACTGATGCTGAAATGCCATCACTAAAGTACAGAAGATCAATTTACATCTCTAAAGATCTTAGCAAAGGTACCAAATTAACAAAGTCTAATACAAAAGTTATAAGACCAGGTTACGGATTAGAGCCCAAGCATTACGAAAATATCTTAGGAATGAAGCTGAAAAAAAATGTCAAAAAAGGTACAGCCTTAAGTTGGAATTTGATCTAAATCAGTTTTAATAAGAGTAATAAATGAAAAAAATAAAAACTGCCATTATTGGTTTGGGTAACATAGGTATCGAATATGATTTAAAACTTAATAAGAAAGATTTTATTCTCACTCATACAAACGCAATTAATAGTCATAGAAGCTATAAATTAGTAGCAGGACTTGATAAAAATTTATCACAATGTAAAAAATTACAGAAATATTACAATGTAAGTGCTTATACCAGTATAGACAAAATGTTCGCTAATCATGAAATAGATCTTGCTGTGTTATCTGTTTATAGTCATTATTTATATTCAACATGCGAAAAAATTTTAAAGCAAAAAAAAATCAAAAGTATTATATGTGAAAAACCTTTTTCCACAGATATTAAAAGTGGAAAAAAATTATTAAAAATTTCAAAACAAAAAGATATTAATATTATTGTAAACTACTTTAGAAGATTTCATCCAAATTTAATTAATCTCAAGAAAAAAATAATTTCTCATAAGTATGGAGAATGTAATAAATGTATAGTTGAATATTCGAAGGGGATAAATGCCTATGCTAGTCATTTCATTGATTTGCTAGTATACTTTTTCGGACAGGTAATAAAAGTTGAAAAGATAGGAAGTTTCAGGAAAATAAATAATGACTCAGTTGGTGATTTTGTTATTACATTCAAAAATAATTTTAAAGCCCATTTTATATATATGGGCACTAATGAATGTTTAATAAATAATATTCGGATGTCTTTTGATAAATGTTTAATTGAGCTTCCTAATGGTGGAGAGAATGTAATGATTTCGGAATATACAAAAAATAAAATTTTTAAAAATGAGAAAAATATTGATAAATTAGATATCCATTCAAAATTAAACTTTGATAAATATATGTTTTATGTATTTGATTATTTAAAATCTAAAATTAATAAAAGAGAAGGCAATTTTATATCATCTGCAAAAGATGCGTTAGAAACTGTCGGTGCAATTGAAAAATTACTAAAGTGATAAATAACAAAAAGTTTGTTGCAATTATTGTAGCTAGAGAAGGTTCCTCAAGATTACCTGGTAAGCATTCAAAATTGGTAATGAATAGAACTATTCTATCACTAATTATTGAGAGAACAAAATCGTTAACATACTGTGACGAAATCTGTTTGGCCACGACAAATAAGAAAGAAGATAATGCATTAGTTGAAATTGCTAAAACTGAGCAAATATCTTGGTTTAGAGGGGAAGAGGATGATGTACTAAAAAGAATATATGATGCAGCAATCTATTGTGATGCTGATTATATAATAGAAATTGGGGGTGATTGCCCATTTGTTGATAGAAGTGTTGTTGATAAAGGAGTTGATTTATTAGTAAAAAATGAAAGCGATTTTGTATGCAACTTTTATCCAGCTTCATACCCTGATGGAATTGATTTAAGTCTAATGACAAGAAAATGTTTGGAAAAACTAAACAAAAGTGCAAATTTAAAATCACAACGAATGCATCCTTTCCCATTTATCTTTAATAATTTAGATATTTTTAGCGTATCGAATTTAGAAAATGAGAGAGATTTAAGTAATTATAGGTTAACGCTAGACTATAAAGAAGATTTTGAACTAATAAAAAAAATATTTGAAAATTTATATCCTGTAAATTCAATGTTTGGTTTAAATGATATTATTAATTTATTAGAGAAGCAAAAAGATCTAGTTTCCCTAAATTCAAAATATATGCTACCTTCTCAGCCTAATACTTATTGGAATACTCTGGCCTATATTGACGATTTATATCTAGATATTAAAGATCTTGTTGAGGAAGCCAGGCTTGCCGATAAAAATAAAAATTATAATGAAAGTCTTTTAGTTTTTGATAAAATAAAATCTCAACTAGATGAATTAATCAAAAGAGCAATTTATAAGAGAGATAACGATTGAGAAATATAAATATTTTTAAATCAAATAATTGCTATTCTTCATTTCCATCTATAGCTCGAATAAATAGTAAACATCTAATGATTACGTTTAGAGTTGCAGGTGAAAAAAGTGTAAATGCAGCGTTAAATGACTTAACGACACACCATAGTCCGGACTCGAAAATTGCTACAATTGAAAGCTTTGATAATGGTTTAACGTGGAACGATGAAACACTTAAATTTATTTTTAATGAAAAAGATGTCAGTGTAAACGATCCTGCAATAACAGTTTTAAAAAATGGTGATATTTATATAAGGTTTACTAAGATTAGAACGTTAACCACAGGCAATGTTAAAAATAAGCAAGAAAATATAATATCATTTAGAGAGGAACACTCACAGCTAAGTAGTGCTTTAGGTAATTATTTTATTGTATCAAAAGATATTGGAAAATCATGGAGTGATCCAGTATTTATGGATTTAGGTGACCATAAATTTTCATTTTCACGTGAACCAATTATTGAAATGGTAGATGGATCAATGATATTTAGTTTCTATCGTGGCGCACCTGAAAGAACTGATGAGTCGTTTATTGCTCACTCATTTGACTCAGGCTATACTTGGCAAAAACCATATAAATTATTTTCAGATCCAAGTGGATCCTATTCTGAATATTCTGGAATTAATTTTAATGAAACTGCAGTTTTAGCGTTAGGAAAAGGTTCTATTATAGCAATTGCTCGTGGAGACGAAAACTTTACCGATGAAAATAGTGGCTTTATGCAGGTAGGTGGTATTGGAAATTTATATTTAAGTTATTCCAACAATGGAGGTATAAGTTGGTACCCCTATAAAAAAACTAATATGTGGGGTCAGCCTGCTCACTTAATACACTTAGATGATGGCCGTATATTATGTACTTATGGCTATAGAAAAAAGCCGTATGGTGTTAGGGCTTCAATAAGTAATGATCATGGAAAAACTTGGCAAGATGAAGTGGTCATAAGAAATGACGGTAAAGGATGGGATTTGGGGTACACCTCATCTATTCAATTGAATGAAAAGGAAATCCTTACAGTATACTACTTTTTTGATGAGGACAAAATAAGGCATATTTCAGGGACAATATGGAAAGTAAGCTAAATAAGAGAGTTGTCATTTTAGGGTGTGACAGCACTCACGCTAATGAGTTCATAAAAATAATTTCTAAAAAAAGTTTTATTTCTTCAAATTTAAATGTTGTTGGAATATGGGACTATAAGAAAAAAAATGCTACAAAACTGCAGAATAAATATAAATTTCTTAAAATATACAGATCGATTTCTGAAGCAGTGGATGATGCAGACGTAATCTTAATTTCAAATAGGTTTGGTGAGGAAAGATATAAAATTGCAAAAGAAACCTTACAAAGTAGTAAGCCAACTTTTCTTGATAAACCAATCACAATGAATATCAAAGAGGCAAAATATTTGGAGAATCAATATTCAAAAAAAAATATAAAGGTTTTCTCTTCTTCTGCATTTAGATTTTCAAACGAAATTCAAAAATTAAAGAAAATAACTAATGGTGAAAAGATTTTAGGTGGAGATATAATTGGCCCATACGAGTGTAAAGACCTTGGTAATGATAAAAGATTAAAAAATATATTCTTTTATGGGATTCATCTTGTCGAGATAGTACAAGAGGTCTTTGGAAATAATTTTCGCTCAGTTAGTGCTAAGGTTAATAAAAATGGAAATTTATCTGTTATTGAATTTAGTAATGGTTTACAAGTGAAGCTTAATATGTTGGATATGAAAACTGACTACTACTCAGTCTGTTTGTATACAGAAAATAATATTTATACCGAAACAATTAATTTATCAGGTAATTTTTATTCTAATATGCTTAATTTTTTTTTCGAGTATATTAATAATAAAAATAAAGGCCTAGAGCTATCAAAAACGATAAATGCTCTAAAACTATTATTTGCGATTGAAAAATCTACAAAGCGAAATGGCTGTAAAGTAATTATATGAAAAAATTAAACTTTGCAATTATTGGCACAGGAAGTATGGCTAATATTTATGCTCAGATACTAAAAAATAGTATAAGCGCAGATATTGCAGCCGTTTGTGGTAATACCAAAAATAAAACTAAATTATTTGCAAAAAATTTTTCATGTAAATATTACTCTAATGCAAATATTGATGCGATGATAAGAGAACATAATGAAATTGATGCAGTTATAATAACAACACCAGAATGGGTGAGAGAAACAATAATAAGAAAATTATTAAAAAGAAAAATACATATTTTATGTGAAAAACCGATGGCAGCATCATTGAGTGAGGGAAAGAGAATATATAATCTATTAAAAAATTATCCTAAGTATTTTATGGTAGCACACTCACTAAGATTTAATCCAAATTTTTTTGTAATAAAAGAAAAACTTAAGCAAAAAAAAATTGGAGATTTAAAATTAATTCTCTCAAGAAGAAATGCAAATAAAGAATTAGTTAAAAGAGTTAGAGGAAAGTTTGAATTAAGTTTCTGGCTGTCACCTCATGAAATTGATGTTATAACTTGGTTTTCAAATTCAAAAATTAAAAAAGTCTTTGCAAAAGGACCTCAATCTAAAAAAAATTCAGATTTTATTTCATGTCTTTTTACTTTAGAAGATGGTACGCATGCCCATCATCTTGTAAATTGGTCCAATGATCCAATCAGTAGTACATCTAATCAGTCAAGTTTTGAAATTTATGGATCTAAAGGTGTCATTGCCATTAATGATAATCCAAATCATATTATTTTATATAAAGATAATAACTACGTTGAAGGCCTCGATACAAACTATAGCGCTAAATATAAAGAAAATAATTATGGATATTTTAATAATTTAATATCATATTTTATTAATATTATAATAAATAACAAAAAGCCCATCTTTACCATTAAAGATTCCCTTGATGTTCTTACTGTTTGTGATGCAATAAGCAGATCCATAAACACAAGTAAAGAAATAGAAATTAAATATTTATAGAGTCAGATGAAATTTAGAGAAATTTTATCTGTAAGAAATAAATCTTTTTTATTTTGTGCAACTGATGCTGGAGCTGGTCTATTTATGTCGCAGATAATTCTTAAGCTACAGAAAAAAAATAAAGTTAGTGTTTTTTTAGGAGATAAGGCAGCTATAGCAAATTTGAATAAACCAATTAAATTTGAATTATATTCCAACAAAAGAACACTAAAAGAATCTGCAAGATATATATTAAAAAATAAAATTTATGATTTTATTTTTGTTGGAACAAATTTAGGCGCATCAGTTGAAAAAGAGATTGTAAGGATTAATAAAAATAAAATTTATACAATTTCAATCATTGATCACATTTGGAATCCATGGCAAAGATTTTACGATTATAAAATAAAAAAAGAAAATGTTTTTGTAACCAATAAAATATATGTAATAAGTGATCAAACTAAAAAAATATTAATTGGTAAAAAAATAAAAAAACAAATTATAGAAACCGTTGATCACCCTTATCTCAAAGGCCTAAGAGATCAAAAAATTTTAAAAAAACCAAATTTAAAGTTATTAGGTATCCCAAATAAAAGTAAAATTATTGTTTATGCATCTGAACCACCGCCTAAATTTAATAAAAATACTAATTTAAGAGAAATAAAATCAAAAAAAATAGAGAAAAAATTTAAAGATTTAGTAGAAACATTAAATAAACTAGAACACAAAAAATTTTTTTTAATTATTAAGCGACACCCTACTGAGAAAAAGTATTTTTTAGATAATGAGATAAAAAAATTAAATATAAATTATTTATCAATAACGTCTGAGTTGAGTGTTTTGGAAATATTATCAATTTCAGACTTATGCATAGGATTTTCGTCTATGATGTTGTTGGAAAGTCTAACATTAAATATTAAAACAGTTACATTGCATAATGAGTTGTATGAAAATGTAAATAAAATTAGCATGTTTAATAAAAATAGTTTAAAATACGTTAATTCCAAAAAAGAGATATTTAAATTTCTTGAATGCAATTTATAGGGACGTTTAATGAGTGGCGAAATTTTAAAATCATCAATAAATGTACATTGGCTTAGGCCCGACAATGCTTTGTGGGTGAATAGTTTCAGTCAAACTTTTGGTGAAGAATGTAAAAAATTTGTTAAAAATTCAAAAAATACAATTGA
>MDTC01174343.1_pt1 | contig 18971 bp, 18 predicted proteins | sample 811181 | NCBI WGS metagenome assembly MDTC01 (sample SAMN05326644, study PRJNA326480) | marine metagenome | isolation source: seawater | place: Pacific Ocean: North | collected 2011
ACAAAGAGTAATAGAGCAAACTCTTGAGGAAAAAAAAAGTAATATTTTGTTAATTAACTTATTTTTAAATTTAAATAAAATATTTGAAGGTAAATTACAAATACTTCTGATTTTTATAAGATAGTAATTTATTGAATAGTCAAAATTAGCCGTAAAAAAGTATTTTGAACAAAGTATTTTCAAATCTTTTAAGCTAGAATATGATGTTTGATTTTGTATAAAACTGATCTTCCTTAAAGTATATTCACGTGTTAAGTTAAAATTTCTTAACTTAAATAAGTATGTTAAATATAAATAAAAGTATAAGATTTTAAAATTAAATATTCTATGTGCAAGTGGACGATTTACATGAAATTCCCAAATGCATTCTTTAAGTGGAAAAAGATGAATAGAAATTGAGGACTCGTGCATATAATCATATAAATTTTGAAAAAAAAGATCCATATTAAATACATGTTCTAACACTTGGTTAGAAACAATGAAATCAAATTTATATTGTGGAAATATCCATTTCTGATCACTTTTAAATATTTTTAAACGTTCATCCCAATTAGTATTAGTGTGATTGACACTAAGAAATTTAATTGTTTCTTCAAAGTTAGCATATTCACTAGAAGCCTTATGAAAAAAACCGGAATCACAAACTTCTAAACCATAAATAATAAAATTGATTTTAGGGAATTTTATTTTAAGTCTAGTGAGAATATTTGATATAAAACGTCCGTTACCAAAACCTACATCTAGTATATAAACATAAGAATTATTGCAAAAATTAGAATTAATAAAGTTCTCAACTAAACTAATTAACTGTATGTCGTTAGAATTAAGTTTATTACTCATAAGTAATCAACATATAATTTTTTTATAAAAATTAATTAAGTCGTTAGTGTTTATACAATCCTTTTGTACATTAATTTGATGTTGATGGTTTAGTTTACTAATTTTTTCAGCCAAAAGAGGATTAGTAAGTATTTTTATAATTAATGATGACAGATGTCGAAAATCAGATGGATTATAATACAAATTAAATTCTCTTGGAAATAAACTGGAAGTGCCACCGCTGAACGTAGAAATAATTGGAACACCAACAGTCTGGGCTTCTATAACAGCATTTGGACTATTATCTATGAATGAAGATTGAATAAATAAACTGGATTGCGACAACAAATTAGAATATTCATTAGAAGCCTTCGGCCCGATAAAACTTACATTATCTCTGATATCATAATTATGGAGTAACATTTTAATATACTTTTGGTAACCTCCAAGTAATGGTAAACTAAATTTATTTGCAAATAAATTCTTGCCTGCTACAATAACTTCTATGTTAGGGATTACTTTTTTTACTATGCTTATTGCCTTAAGAACTATATGTAAGCCTTTATATGGTAAATTACCTTGAGAAAGAAATATCCTATTATTCGTAAGATATTCAATTTTCCATATGTTACTACAAAAAGCAGATTGAATCTTTCTAGGAAAATGCAAATAGTTGATATCATTTTTGTAAGACTTGATAATCATTTTATCCCAATCTGTGCGACCAATAAAATTTTCGCAATTGTTAATAGCTATTTTCTCAGAAAGTCCTCTTTTATAGTATTTGTATTTCCGATAATAAAATGTATCTAAAATTAACAAATCTTTAAATGATATGTTTTTAATAATATCATAGATTTTAATACCTCCCAAGTAGTGCTTATATATTTCAGATATAATTCCCTGGATAGTTATCACATATTTGAAACCAGAGGCAATAAGATGAAAGTCACGAGAGTATGAGAATTCAAAACCCTGAAAATCAATTATGTCAGGATTTATGTCAATAATTTTTTTTCTTAATGTAACAGATAATTTTTTATTATAAGAAAATATACCAGATGAGGTTAGTATCGAGTGATAGGTAATATTATCTTTGCAGAATGACTTATATTTTGCAATTTCATTTATAGTAAGGATATGGAAATTGATATTATTCAAATTACTGAAATTACCAATAAAAGACCCAACCCAACCACCGCTCGTATTAAGTTTATGACCAATTTTTTTACATGGTATAGGCAGCAAATTCGGAGAAATCCAAAGTACTTTAATTTTCACTTACAAGAAATAACTGTTTGTGTGATATTAACAAAAAAGGGATAGACATATAGATAATCCAATAACTAATACTAAGCTGAGTAAAATTTATTAAAATTAAAAGGTAAATAAGATAGAATAGTTTATTCAAATTTAAAAATCTTACGGAAATTACATATGAAACAAATAGAAAAAGTGTTCCACCAAAGCCATAGAATATGATCGATCTGTGCAAAGAGGGGGTCCAATCGCCGATAAACTCTTTACCTACAACACCTACTCCTAGTAAATATTGATAGAATTCACTAAAATAATCAAAGTTACCAACTAAGCGTTGTTCAGATCTACTAAAAAATTCTTCAGCGAAAAGTTCATATATAAAATAAAATGGTATCAGTAATATTGAAATTGATAATATTTTTAAATGAGAGTTTAATTTCTTAAATAAATAAAAAGCAAAAATGATGATTAATGAACAAATACCAGTAAATGACAAAGAGAGTAAAATGGTAAAAGATGCTAAAGTAATTTTTGACTTACGAAACTTTGTACATTTTTCATTAAACAAAAGTATGAAAAAATAAGGACACAAAGAAAGAGCAATTTCAGACGGTTCAGATAGCAGTGATCGTAAGCGGAAACTATTTTCAAACATATGACTGTAGGAATTCGCATGTTGTGATATATCTGTTCTAATATGTGGAAAGATTGTATTATCCAAATAACCGGGTATATATATATTAAAAAATAAAATTCCACAGAATTGAATTAATGTAAATATAATAAGGGTAATGCAATAATATTCAAGATATTTAAATATCTTAAAAAAGTTATCTTTCGGTAAATTTAGTAACTTGTGCACGCAAAAGTAATATGTAAATAACCTCAAACTTTTAAGTACAACAAAAAGTGAAATATTCGAAATATAAATTCCATATATTAATATTAAGGTGAAAATAAAGACAAAGAAATAATATAAAATACTGTATTTTAATAAAAAAATAGTTTTGTAAAATAATAAAAAACTTAAACACAATCCAAAGTCGAAAAGTGTAAATGTAGTACCATGTATTGTGTACATAGAAAGAAGAGGAGCAAAGCATAGAACTATAAGTAAGAATTTAATGTTTATTTATATAATTATTAAGCCTATAATTAAATCTATATAAAATTAAAATAATAAATACTGAAAGTTTAATTTTTGATAGTTCCTTAATCTGATAATATAAAGTGTAAAATAAATTTTTTTGTTTGATATTAAATATATATTGATATTTTCTTAAATTATTAATGTTCTTATTATAGATTGTTATACATTTCTCAATATGTCTAAAGTTTTTTTGTTGTACACTTTCTGATTTTTTTTTGCATTCGTTAAAAAGGTCCATCATCATGTAATTTTCTCTGTAGTCTACTTTAACAGTAAACTCTCTAAAAAAGCCACTCACAGTACCTTTAATGATTGTTTCCTTATATGTATCGTCTCTAATTTTAGCAATTTCAAGTATATCAAATAATTTAGACTTATGTTTAATACCATGCAGATAGCACTTTCTGTATATATCGTAGGAACTTTGAAAATAATCATGAATTCCTATTAAAGTAGGAGTTACAATATACTTAAAACCCAATTGTGACATTTGAAGAATTAAATTACATTCAGGTCTCACCAAATAGGTATTGATGTCCAATAACTTTAGAGCAGCTGGAAGATGCTTAACATTATAAAGATGATTTCCAGCAGAACGAATTTCGTAAGTGATAAAATCTAAAATCATACCTTGTACGACGAATACGTTGTCATCAAGATGATAAAATAGTTCATGAATGCTGTCTTTTCTTAAAAGAACATCAGCATCAATAATTAATAAATATTTGTATCCTAAATCAATTGCCTTCTTAAAGGATACGTAAATAGATTTTGCAAACGGCTTTTCGTTTATAATAAGTATTTGTTCTGGTATGAATCCATTTTCAATCAACAAGACACGACAATTGGACTCAGTAATTTCGCCTACAGAGCGTACAATGCATAATGTATCCCTAATCATACGGATAAGTATCGATAAAATGATTCATTTTTCTAAAACTATTACGAAAATAATTTGAACATAACTCACGTACATGAATTGTTTTTTGGACAAGCTTATCAGTATTATGAAATGGTGTGACTCTACTATTATAGTAGTTGAGTAAATGACAATGACCATATGTTAAGAATTCATTATCAATGATATAAAAATTATTATTTCTTTGAATTATATTTGCCTGAGTTAAATCATTATGTGAAATAAGCTTATGGTCATGTTCATAGTTTTTACGACAACTCAACCAATCATCTAATATATTTGGAATATTATATATAAAGCTTATATGATTTAATCTATTTAAAAGAAAATTATCAAAGTATGAAAAGCCTTTAAAATTATTGAAGAAGTCGTTGTTATAATCAATTAAAGTAGAACATTCTAAAAAATTACTAACTATTTCTTTATGCAAATCTGATTGATTTATAACGTGTCCATCAATCCACTCTTCAATGATAAAACTCCTATCAACACCAATTACATCGGGAAAGCGAAAACATATTTTTTCAGATTTAAAAATACTATTAATCTTAAGTCTTAATTTTAAAGAATCATTATTGTAGGATTTATAAATCTTTACTTTTTTTGAATTAATATAACCACAGAATGAGACATTATTCCCAGAACTTACAAAAGATCTAATTTTTTTTAAGGGAGAAATATATGAAACAACATCGCCATTGATAGTAATTGACGAATTGAAAGATTTCTTTCTAAGATTAGATAGAATGTTTTTCAATTAAATTCCGAATTTTTAATATCGTTATAATTCCAAAATTTGACTTATACCTAGATAGTAAAGATGAATGAATAGAAACTAATGAAGCATAAACCTCATTTATTCCCAAAATAAGAAATGCTGCAAAACGATGATTTCCTGCATTTACCTTTACAAATGAATCACAAGTTAGTGCAACATTTATTTCATTTAATTCGTTCAAAAAAGTAGTAAATTTTTTTTGATATCCATCTTTTAAGATACGATTATAAAAATTAATTCGATCAATTATATCATTGCGAGCAAGTTCTTTTGTTTTGAAACCTCTAGTGGTTCCTTTTTTTATTAAATTATCTAAGTGAAAATTGTATTCGGCAAGTTCATCAATGATTACTTTTTTTTCATTCAAAATTTGTTTCGCTGTTATAAATTTTGGACATGTACTGAACTTTTCACTAACATCTTCAAGTGTATCCAAGTCAAAATTTTGAAATATTTTTTTAAAATATCTACGTTTTTTTATTGATGTTATGAAAACTACATTATTAACATCTACTTTAATAATTCTAGGAAAATAAAAGTTTGGAAATAAAAGATTCTCTAATGATGTTGATTTAAAAAAAAGAAAAGGGATAAATTTTAAAGTATTTTTTATTTTTATTAATAACTCGAACATCTTATTTTGCACACGATAAACTGTAGATAGTCTTTTAAAATATACTTAATAAAACGGAATTTACCAATTTTATTAATCCTTTTTTTATAATTTTCAAAGAATTTTTTAATAATTATTTTTCTTTCAAGTGAAGAGCAATTTTTTAATATATATTTACGAATGAGAACATTTGTACTCGAAGAGTAATGAATGATATAATCTTTATTTTTATTATAAATACTTAATGCATTTTGATAGTTCCATTTGTCTTCAAGTGAACCAATTTTTATGTCTGTATTATAAATACTGTAGACTAATGAGGGTTGATCAAAAGAATAACTGTACTCTTTAAATTTATCTAACCATTTAGAAAAAAATAATTCAATATTTTCATTTTTCACAAAACAAAAAACGCCACTATTCCAGTGTGATAAATCTTTAACTTTTGCATTTTCTTCAATTAATAATTGGCCCTTATGTGAATTTTTGTTGTAAGAAGAAGTCCTTTGCTTAATAACTAAGTCAAAGAAATTTAATTGATTAAAAAGAAAGCTTATGTCCGTAAACACTAGCGTATCACAATCTAAAAAGATTGTTTTGTTGAATAAAGTATAATTTAAAAGATTAGTTTTGATTAACCTTGCATCATCAATTTCTGTAACTTTATTAAAGTATATGTTAGCAATATCTTGAAACTTGGGATGTAGATCCTCATTGGAAATAATCAAAACAGGAAGTTTAGAATAGTTTCGCAATGAAATAACAGACGCATAACACATTGAAACATAATATGTCCCAAAAGCTATGTAAACAATTCCCTTGTCCAAAATTGTTAAGCCTTAAAGTACATGATTGTTTACAAAAGCTATATCACAATGGTTTGTACCATCCCCTGATGTTCTTATGCAAAAGACATTATAGTTTAAGGCATTCATTTTTATAATCATATCTTCAAATGTAAAACTGTTCTGAAAGCGTGAACCATTTATAGGTACTTCAATTATCATAAACGAACATTTAGATATCATATTTGTAAATCCTTCTAAGACGAACATTTCATAGCCCTCAACATCGATTTTGACACCAAATGTACCGGATATATAAGATTCCTCTAATATAGAATCCAAAGTTCTTTGTTTAATTTTTCGTTTCTCTAAGAAGTGATCGTGTTCCTTTGAATCAGTAGATAATAACCCACTCCTTGAAAAAGGTTTTCTTACATTTATATTAACAGTATTATTACAATTTCCTACAGCACAATTTATGAATATATTCTTATCATTTAATAAATTCTTTATTGCACACTTTGTTTCAATAATTGGATCAATAAATATATAATACGAATTACAAAAAATTTTATACAATCCATATGTTCCTTGATGACCTATTCCGATATCGATTAAACAATCTACTCTAGGCAGTTTTGCAAAACCATCATGATAACCTTTAGCCTGTTTCTTGTTAAATAACTTTCTGTATATCTTTCTTAACATCTTTTTGTATATTTATAATATGAAGAAATTGAATTAATGAAGATTTATTGGATTTTTTAAAATGTTTATTCTTTAAAAAATGATTAATTTTTAAATTTGTTATATTCTTAAAAATAATGGAATAGTCATTTTTATATATTAATTTAAATTGGTTTGATGATAAGAATGATCCCCAATTTATCCAACTACCTTCGTAAACTCTGTTAATTCTAATGTTCACTATTCTTCTTAATATTATAATAAGTGGAGTTACAAAAAGATTCAGCCAATAATTGAACTCGAGTATATGACCATTCGTATGGGGCACATATTTAGATTTACATGAGTTTAATGAATGTAATCTCGAGTATAATACTCTATTTAACTTCCATTCATCTTTGCATTGAAAAGAAAGATCAATTAATTTATAACTTGTAAAAGGATCGTATATGTCAATAAATCTTCTCTGAGAAAATGAAAATGGAGATGATTTGTACTGAGTTAATGGATAAAAACCAATATAATCTTCGTTTTTTATTGAACTATCAAATATTCTACTGGTTGAAAATATCTCTCGTCTTTCATTGATTTCATTAATTCGATCTTTTGAAAGAAATTTAAGTTTGTTTTTATTAAATAGTCTTAAAGATCCTTTAGCTGGGATTTTAAAATCAATAGGTAAGTACTTTATTTTTTTGGTATGCATTCTACTTCCTTTAAATAGTGCATCTGCTAGATAACCAGATATATAAGCATAATTTCTGTCAACTGTATATGCATGCAAATGCATAAATTGATGACCTAACCCTGCAATCGTTGAACACATTTTATGATTATCTAAATAAAAATTATTAGAAACTTTTGTGCGATGTGAATTGTAATTACATATATTGGTGATCTTATTTGCTATAATAGTTTCACGATTGTTAGAAATAAATATTTCGCAATTAAGATCACAATAATTACTAAATATCTTAGCTAGTAGTCTAGAGTCATCACCTCCAGATAGAAATAAACGGAATTTAGATTCTGTCTTGATAATGTACTTTGCAGTATCATGGAGCTTAGCATTTAACAACTCTGCGTAGTCATTTATGTTTTGAAACATATCTTGAGGAGAAGGCTTCCAGATTATATTTTGACTAACGACATTCCCACCTGAATATGTATAAATTGATGACGGGGCTGCCTGCCTTACATTTTTATAGCACGTAAACGGAAATGTAACAACTCCAACAAGTAGAAATTCGCTAATAGAAGTATAATCATAAGAAAAATCACTATCGTTAAAAATGAAAAGATCTGGGTGTGAAGAAAAATAAGAGTAGCCATTCAGGTTTTGAATATAAATAGGAATATTACCAATTTTATCAGTTGTAATAATAACTCTATCTAGTGCACTAGTTGAAGATATTTGGACATATCCCTCAGTATATTTGCAATCTGACTCAGCAGTATAATTTAAATCATTCGGGTCTACATGGTGTTTAGTTAAAAACAAATCAAAATTACTTGATATTTCTGGTATAACAGAAGAATCACTAAAAAAAATAACAAAAGAAAAATTTTTTTTTCTAATTAATTTAACCTGTATATCCTCGTTAATATTTTTTTTATAGTACTTCACCAAAGGATCATAATTTAAACAGTCCCTTAGACATATAAAATCTAAAACTTTATACTTATTTTTCAATGAGGAAAAGGTCTTTTGACAACTTTTTTACACTAGGTTTATAATTAAGATATTCTTTAAAAAATTGAAAAATTTCATATTTTAATATTCCACCATTCATTTTCTGTTCATAATTTGCCAATGGCTTTAATCCAGGATTTTTATATTTGAATAGTATATTTTTTAGTAATATCTTTAGAAATTTTGGCATAATTGGGGAGAACAAAGAAACTATATTAAATTTTAATTTTGTGTATAATAGGTCTTTTATTGAAACGTTTTCCGCAATAGTATTGGCAATAAATTGAGCAGAATTTTCTTGACCTATATCAAAACAATCAGAGTCGATATCTTTTCTTCTAGGTTTATTCATCCATTCCAAGAGTTCTTCATCTGAATTCAGCGGCAAAGAGACTTTTATAGTGTCAGTGTCTTTCGATGATACAGCACAGTTTACAAGGTGTGCAGTGGGTTTATTGTAAAAATACGCTTCCACGGAAGATGTACACCCCCTATGAAGTAAACCATTAGATGCAATGATCCATGGTGCAATAGGCCCTTCATTTATGACTATGATTTTAGGTGAAGGTAATAAGTCCTTCAACCATTGATTAAAGTCCTCACCATGATGTGGACGTATAATAAGTAATGGAAAGTTATGTTGATTAGAAAGATTATTAATTATTTTGATAAATAATTTGTACTCTTGATAGCTTTGTTGATAAATTTTAGATTGTTTACTAATTATTGTTTTGTTACTAGCTGATGACCAGATACTAACGCGTTTTATTCTTTCAGAGACTTCGTGTGAAGTATTTGTTGCAAAGTCAGAAGCGAAAAGAATAAAATTTCCATATTTACTCTTAATACTATTTACATCACCTGACCAAATGTTTTGCTTTTTATATAAATCAACCCTTGGCCACCCGGATGTTATGCATTTTTCTAAAGGTATTGAAGCATATTGATGAGCCATCTTCGAAATTTTGTGATTAAGAAAAAAGAATTTTTTGATAAATTCATACGTTGACTTGAAGTATCTTCTCGAAATAAATATTTCGTAGTCTCTGACCGCATAACCAATCTCCTGATCAAGGATGTAAATATGCTCAACTTTGCTGCTAATAGACTTAATAAGTTCAGGATTTCTCCCACCTCCTTTATACAAAAATACACCAGATTTATTTGGTTTATTTAAGATTAATTCATAAATTTTTGGCTTATTTCCAATTATGATTTTGAAACCATAATCTAATAGATAGTGAGACAATAGCAGGTGCCCCTGAAGTTCACGATTTTTAATTTCAATAGGTATATAAATTATATAATTCATAAAAGCTATTTTCTAAAAACTATTTTTTTAGAGCATTTCATAACAGAGTCTGGTTCATGCGTAATAAATATAATGGGAAGTTTTTTATAAAGGTTGTTAATTGTACTAAATACTTCCCTAGAGTTAACTTTATCTAATGAACTAGTTATTTCATCTAGAATTAAAAGTTGAGGAGATCTCAAAAGTTCTCTTGCAATAGCGATTCTTTGCCTTTGACCACCAGAAAGTCTACCTCCTCTATCACCGCAAATGAAATCATAACTGTCTTCTTTTTCTTCAATAAATTGATCTATCATACAACTTTTGCATATGTTAACAAAATTGTCATCAGTCTGGCTAATTGGGTCATTTCCAAGCAAAAGATTATTAATAATAGAGTCATTAATAACAACTGGATCTTGCGCGACATACCCTATTTGCTCTCTGTACGACTCCTTAGAAATTAAATGACTATCAGTACCGTTAATTAGTAACTCACCGTTAGTAGGTTCTAAAATTAAAGTTAATAATTTAGCAAAAGTAGATTTACCTGAACCAGACTCTCCACATATGACGATTAAATCATTATCATTTATCAATAGATTAAAATCTGAAACTTGATTAACTAAGTTATCATAACTAAATGATACATTTCGGAATTCTATATTTTCTATCATACCACATCTAATAGAATTTGAATTGTTATTACACTCCATAGTGTGAAATTTATTTGTAATTAGGTCTGTGGCTGTAAAATTAACTATTGCTGCCTGATAACTGCTTTGTATTCCAAGAAGATTAATTAGCGACTTATAAAAAAACAAAATGCCTATTAATACGATACTAATAGGGTTACCAATGAAAAAATAATTTATGAAAATAATTGAGAGAATTGCAAACAAAGCAATAGGTTCTTTTGCGGACTGTGAAATAGCTTCAAAAAACCCAATAAGACTTTGATTCTTTCTGATGGATTTTGACTTATCTAATAAATTATTTTCGAATAAATCTAAGCGTTTAGTCGATTTTAGGTAAAAATATCCATCAATTTTCTCGTTAAAACACTTCAAATAAGCCTCTTCATTTTTGATGTTTTTATTGGACTCTTTTCTCAAGTTCTTTTCAATTAACTTTATCAAAAAGTAAAAAACAATTCCAGTGGAAATACCTATTAGAGCTATACTTATTGAAATGTACAATGTAAAGCAAAAGTACAAAGCAAAACTAAAAAACATATTAACCACAGATATTAACGAAAAATAAGACATACCCATTTTAGTACATTGCAAAGTCACAACACTTGAAAAATAACCAACATCATGCGTCATAAATCTTTGATAACTATAATTATTTATCGTTTTATTTACTTTGTTTCTCGATTTTTCAATGATCAGAGCTTTGTTTCTTGCGTTAATTCTGATCACATTAAATAAAATAACACTTTTAATTAATAGTACTGTGAAAACAAATAGTAATAGTGAATAATTATTTAATTCAACATTAAGAAATTTGGAAATTTTATATATTATACTTGTACTTTGTGATGATATATTTTTATCCTCCATCGATTCGAGAATTGGTAAAAATAACATTATGCCCAGACTTTCGAAGCAAGTTGACACAATTGAAAGTACAACCGCAATATATATTTTAGATCCTATATAATTTTTAAATATTTTCCAATAATGAAAGCAGATTATCATTAAATTTCTTCTATATAATTAGGAATTGCTTCTTCTTGATATAAGATTTTCAACAATCATAAAATCAATGTAATCATCTATATCAAATGATAACTCTTTAGGCATTACATAAGGCATAGTATTTTTTCCTAAAAATGGGTCTTTTTCATTGGAATCAATGAATGTATTCTTTTTTATAATATAAATTGCTCCATTAAGTGAATAATACTTTGGTAGATTCTGTCGATTTGTACTAAATAAGGTTTCACTAACAGGTGTTAGTATGCTCTCTTCATTTAACCTGAAAATCCATTCTGGTGTGGGGTGTTGTTCTTGAACAGATACACATGAATCGTAATTAGCTGATGAAAACCTTTCAAATGCATCGTCAATTTCTTTTTCAGATCTTAAGGGAGATGTTGGTTGTAATAGAATTATATAGTCATAACCCTGTATTTGACTTAATGCATGCTTTATTACCTCATTCCTTAAAGTATCATCCTTAGCAAGCTCCCTTGGTCTTAGGAAAGGTACTTCGGCACCATAAAGCTCAGAAATATTTGCAATTTTTTTACAATCTGTAGATACAATTACTTTACTTATATATCGAGATGCTAAAGCTGCTTCTATTGTCCACGCAATTAACGGTTTTCCTGACAAGGAACGAATATTTTTACCAGGCAATCCTTTAGATCCTCCCCTTGCAGGGATTATTGAAAGAATTTTTTCTTTAATGATATCGATCTTTAATTAGCTGTAAAACAGTCTTAGAAATTACATTTAAATCATCGATTTCTAATGAATTTGAAGAAGGTAATGAAAGTCCATTTCTAGAAATTTCTTTTGAAATCAATAACTCCTTAGATGATCTATATTGCTTATATGGGGTCATTTCATTAAGCGGATAAAAGAAGGGTCTTGTTTCAATTCCATGAAGTAATAGTTCTTTCATCATTTGATCTCTATTAATTCCATTATTTAAAATTATACCATAAAGCCAATTGGAATGAAAAGTGTTGTCTTTTTTGATCGGCTTTCTGAAGTTTTTATTAGTAGAAGTAAAAATTTCATTATATGTATCGAATATAAGACTTTTCTTCTTAAGAATAGAATCAATTCTTTCCATCTGAGCTACACCTATTGCAGCCTGTAAATTTGTTAAGCGGTAATTATATCCAACAACATCATGCCAGTAACGCTTATTTTTAGTCATGCCATGGTCTCTCAATACTCTAGCTTTATCTGCTGTACTTGACTCTCTAAATATTATCATACCCCCTTCACCAGTCGTTATGGTCTTATTACCAAAGAAACTAAATGTTGCTGCATCTCCAAAGGTTCCAACTTTTTGATGCTTCCACTCACTACCAAGAGCCTCCGCACAATCTTCTATCATATATAACTTAAATTTTTTACATAAAAGTTGCAAAGAATCTAAATCGCACGGTTGTCCATAAAGGTGAACAGGCATAATTGCCTTTGTATTTGGTCCAATTAGCTTTTCAGCATGATTTACATCTATACACCAAGTATCGGGGTTAATTTCACAAAACACTGGTGAAGCACCGCTCTGAATTATGGCATTGGCAGATGCTGCAAAAGTTAGATTTGGTACTATAACTTCATCTCCCTTGCCAATTCCAAGTGAAATTAAAGCTAAGTGTAGAGCAACAGTCCCATTTGAAACTGCGAGGGGATGATAACCATGATGAAATTCATGAAATATATCTTCAAATTTTGTAACATATTTACCTTGGGAAGAAATCCAATTTGTTTTGATACATTCAGTCACATAGTTCATTTCATTCCCCTGCATCGAAGGCTCGAGCACTGAAATCCTAAAATTACCTTGTGGATCAGCGACATCGACTAATTTACCATCATCATCAACTAAAGGGATATGCCTAACACGTTTAGTAAATCTCTCTCTTATTGTTTTACTATTGGTATCTACAGGAAATGAGACAAACTTTCTATTCATAATAGAGCTAACAGCATCTTCTATTACACTACCATTGAGTAATGCCCGTCGTATATCTCCATCTGTTACTACACCTACAAGAATTTCTTCTTCTAAAACAAAAGAAATTCTTTTAGCGAACTTATCAATTACAACCATACACTCTTTTAGTGTGCTATCGGAAGAAACTATGGGATGCTTATCCATCAAGCAGACAAAAACGATTCAGTAAGTTCAATTTGTTGGGTGAGCACTTCCAAGTTCTGGCCATAGACTTCTAGCGAATAGTAGTTCAAATCCTTGCGAACGAACGGCCAAAACCATGAATTTGTTGTTACAGCTTCATTTGTATCAGATTTTCCATCATTATCGCTAAGATGATAGGCGAAAGTAAAATCTCTTGTTGATTCAAGGTATTCATATTTGCAAAAGCCTTCAATATTCGACGATACCTTGAGGTGAGCTACATCTACCAAAAGCCCAACATTCCCATCTGTTGAATTCATTAATTCAATAGTTTCCAAATGGTCTGTCATTAAGAATGGGTTAGTGCCAAAACGATCTAAATTTGCAAAGGACAATACATTATTTTCTAGGAGTATCATAATTCCTTTCTTTTTTGCATATCTTGATATTTGATTCACCTTATCAGAAAATATTTTTTTTGCAGAATCTCTATCATTTAACCTTGTCTTACTAAATTGTTTACCAAGATCGTTAACATCAGGATCTATTAGAAAACCGGCATGAAAACTATAAAATTTACAACCTAGCTTCTCTGATAAATCAATGGCTCTTATAATATGTTCAAAAGATAATCTCCCAATATCTTCATTGAAACTAGCAAGATTTAAAACAAACGGGTTTTTAGGTGGAGGGTAATAATTATGAACCTGAAAACTACAATTAGAAGTAAGATCTAATATTTCTTTCTCTTGATTGTCTTTTGCCATGCCACCTGAGAGCTCAATATTTGTAATATTTCTTTCAGACAAATAATTTGCTACGGTGCATCCAGGCAAAGAACTAAATCCACCAGTTGAAAGATAAATCAAAGTGAAATAATATTTTGGTATTGTTCGAAAGTATCTACTTCGAATTCCTGATCGTCTTTCATCAAAACAGCACTTTTAAAAGGAGGGAAATACATAGCGCGAATGAATGATTCAATTTCGCTTTCAGACCAAGTTGGGTCAATTATTCCATCATAAGGGACTTTTCTCGGAAAATAACTACCACCCGAATGCATATCTTTACAAATAAGGCGATCATCAACTAGGTCCATATAAAATTGATCAAATCTCGATACAAATTCAGAGACTAGTTTGTTATAAAGACTGTAACCAGTTTCATTACCATCTAAATCTATTTCAACTTGATGAAATATACCTCCCGTATCAATTCCTTTATCTATTTTATGAAATGTTATACCTGTTTTCTTTTCCCTTTTTATAATCACCCAAGGACAAGAAAAACATCCCTTATATTCGGGCAGCAGGGAAGGATGCAAATTAACTGAATGAAGTCTAATATCTCTTAGGATATATTCAGGAATAATTCTTCTACCATAAAGTGAAAAAAATAGATCAACTGAATATGAAGAAAATTCACTTGATAGGTTTTTATATGACTCGTCTATAAATTTGATTTCCCTTCGCTTTAAAAATTCAATAAAGGCTTGATTTTCAGATATATTGTAAGTGTTGACTAAAATATTGCCGGGTTGAATATTATGAATATCGATCAGCTTACGAAGAATGGAATGTGCAACAACACCGTACCCATCAATAAAAATCTTCACCCGAAATCAGTGAGCTTTAAAATATCATCAAATTCTTTATCCACTGATAATTTCAACCCATATATCTGTTTAAGTAACTTTGGGCTAAGCCCTGTTCCTGGACGTTTGGTGCATAGATTTTCTGATGAAAGTATTGTTCCAGCTTTTGCTGCCTCTTTCATGACAATGCTTTTTCTTGAAACTTCTGCCATTTGCTTCTCTTCCTGTTGAAGAGCCTTAATTGAAGAACCCAACATTTTCTCTGAATTCCTTACTGAATTTGCGAGTGACTTGAACTCAACTGGTGTTGAAGAAGCTAGATGATCAGGGCCTGAAAGATTTTTATCTAAGGTAAAGTGTTTCTCTATTACTTTAGCACCTAATCCAATCGACAAAACCGCTGCTTCAGTACCAATAGAATGGTCAGAATACCCCACAGGCAAATCGAAAGCTTGTTTCAATGTTTTCAGAACACGAAGATTTAAATTTTCATGAGCGCATGGATAATTAGAAACACAATGCAAAAGAATTATATTTCTATGTTTGTATGCATTGTAAATGTTGAGATTTTCTTCAATTTCACCTAAACATGACATCCCTACTGAAACAATTGATGGTTTTCCTGTTTCAGCGATATATTGATGCAAGGGAAGATCAATTAGATCAGCAGATGCTGTCTTAAAAATTTCTAGACCTAAGGTTTCATTTAGGAATTTAGCACTTTCAATATCGTAGGGAGTAGATAAGAATTTTATTTCTTTATTAAGGCAATAATCAAACAAAAGGAAATGATTGTCCCTAGAAAGTTCCAGACTTTTAATCATTTCAAAATGGCTTTCTTGTGGAGAGGTTGTGCTTTCTTGATACTTTACTTTGGGAGTACCTTTTGAAACAAGAGTTTCAGCTTTGAATGTTTGAAATTTTACTGCATCTGCTCCAGATTCTTTCGCAGCATCAATCATCTCTTTTGCTAAAATCATATCCCCATTGTGGTTTACCCCAATTTCTGCAATCAACATGCATTCATTTAGGTTAAAGAAGAAATTCTGATCTGTCATTTAAGTTGTTGTTTATGGTACTCGTGCAACAGCAATTAAAGTATCCGTGTGATCTAATTTTGAGAGCGAATTACAATATGCTTTGGAAAGATCATCAGAATCGAATATTGAAAGTAGGGATTTGTGTCCCCCAGGCTCTCCATTTGCCAACCAATTCAAATGATTAGAAAGCGGGTAGCGTTGTACACCTTCAATTTCTACATCAGTAAAACCAGTGAATTGTAACAACTTTTTTAGTGATTCCCTAGTGTGAAGAATCAAATGCTGACTCCAAAGAGTAAATTTTTTATAGTTTTCATTACCAAGAGTTAGAAGTAGATCTCTGGCATGAGGTACTTCGATAATGACTAACCCACCACTTTTGGTTTTCGATTTTATTTTAGTCAAAACTTTAACTGGATCCGGCAAATGTTCGAGAACATGAAATGAGACAATTACATCTAATGATTTATCCTCTAGATCATCTAGATTTTGGAAACAATTTATTCCTAAATTATTAAGGGATTTTACATAATCAAGTTCTAATTCAACGCCAATGGTATTTACACAATAGGGTTTGATTAATTTCAAAAAATCGCCGCTACCGCATCCAAAATCGGCGACATTTTTTCCAGATATAAATCCTAAATTTTCTTTGAATCTTCTTTGAGCATCTTTGTGTCCTTCGTATACATATGGTTGATCTAAACCTAATTTTTTTTGGTTTAAATCTCTGTAATTTCCATCTTCATATGTTTTTACTCCCGTGTAAAATTCGTCAATAAATATCACATCACTTATATCGTCTTTCCAGACTGTAAGATCTTGTACATCTCTGGTTTGATTACTGAAAACTTTACGAGATTCCTCAGAGGATAAATCAAGTTTTTTTAGGATAGTAAAAATAGAATTTTTCATAAATGTTTTAAGTGTTTTTTTGAAATATGAAGCATTACAAATTCAACTCCCCTGAATTTCTCGGATTATTTTTAATTGATCTTCAGTAGTAAGATATGGATTCATTGGCAGACTTAAGCATTGATTGGCCACTTTTTCAGTAACCGGAAAATCTTTTTCTTTATAATTAAGATTCTTGAACACAGGTTGAAGATGCAAAGGAACAGAATAATAAGAAACTGAAGGGATATTGTTTTCCTTGAGTTTACTTTGTATACCATCTCTATCCTTGCTAAGGATTGTATACTGAGCATAGACTGAGGTGTTATTTTTGCTTATTTTGGGTGTTTCTAACCAATTTAGATCGGATAAGTTAGTTGTATATCTTTCTCCAATTTCCTGACGCTTAATTACCTCCTCTGGAAAAACTTCTAAGATTTCAAGTAAGATAGCAGCCTGAATGGTATCCATTCGACCATTGAGACCAAGAATTGGATGATGATGTTTGTGCTCCTGTCCGTGTACTCGTATCCAGCGAAATTTTTCGGCTAATTCATCATCATTAGTAAAGAGTGCTCCCCCATCTCCATAACAACCAAGGGGTTTGGAAGGGAAAAAGGATGTGCAACCAATTAGGGAGAGGTTACTGGATTTTTTGCCTTTGTAAGCTGCTCCAAAACTTTGAGCAGCATCTTCAATGACGGGCAAATTATATTTTTTAGCAACCGCATTGATTGAGTCCATATCCGAACATTGCCCGTATATAGAAACTGGCATGATGGCTTTAGTCTTGTCTGTAATGGCAGACTCAATCTCTATTTCATTCATATTCCAGATGTCCAAACGAATATCTACAAATACGGGCTTTGCACCGAGCAATGCAATGACTTCCGCAGTGGAAATCCAAGTGTAAGGCACGGTGATGACCTCATCCCCTACCCCAACACCTAATGCCATTAATGCAATAAGTAAGGAGTCGGTACCGCTGGATACAGTTACACAATGCTTAGAACCAGTATATTGAGCCAGTTTTTCCTCCACCTCACGAACTTCAGGACCCAATATAAATTGGCCATGTTCCATGACCCTTTGTATACGAGCATTGATCTTGTTTCCGATTAGTTGGTGTCTGGATTTTAGATCAATGAATTGCATATGGTGATTTAGTCTAGGGAGGCTAGTTTTAAATTAGGAACTCTGGAAAACTCCTTAATGTTAAAAGTTAACAATGAGTGCTGATGATATACGCAGGTTGCAGCAATAATCAGGTCATAAGGACCAATTAAAATACCCTTTTTCTTCAACTGCGACCATGCCTTGGCATGGGCTTTAGCCACCTTGGAATCGAAATCTAAAATAATTAAACTACTGATCATGATTTCAATCGAAATAGTTCTCTGTTCCTTAAAACTTTTCTGTGATAAATGTGCACCTAAATAAAGCTCGGATACACTAATTGAAGAAATGTAAATCGATTCCTTTGGAAAAGTTTTTCGTAATAAACTACTAAGAGAAAGTTTACCTCTTTCTGCTTCAATTAATACTGAAGTATCTAAAACTAATCCCACTTGCTATCAGGAAGCTTAAGCTCGGAACGAATTTCGTTTGTAAGATTCAACC
>MDTC01095478.1_pt1 | contig 18970 bp, 9 predicted proteins | sample 811181 | NCBI WGS metagenome assembly MDTC01 (sample SAMN05326644, study PRJNA326480) | marine metagenome | isolation source: seawater | place: Pacific Ocean: North | collected 2011
CTTGCGGTATCTGGCAAGTGTATACAAACTGTTTCAAACCCAACACTATGGCACGCTTGCGTTTTTCTATTAATATAGACTTGTGAAGCTGCGTCATCGCCAACTTGAATGATGCCGAGGCGTGGAGGACAGTAGTCATCGTCGAACTTTTGCCATTCGTGTCGTATAGTTTGAATGACCCTGCTAGCGATATGCTTGCCGCTAAGTAATCTCGTATTCTTTGCCATCACCACGCCAGAAAATTTTCGATATTCTAGCATAAAAGGGACGCTAGCGCCATCACTCAGCTACACATGAACGATCGACCATTCAATTCAAGAAAAGATGTCCAATTTCGATATTGATTACCATGATCTTACAAGGGGAGGATCCGATGAATATCTATGATTTGAGGTTGATTTCATTGAGGATAAGTTCTATGCTATGAAGAGCAATCCGGACCGCATAAATGAGTAAAGGTAAAGGGATCAAGGCCTACATGGCAAGAACCTTTAATGTCTATCAATGGGCAGGAACAAAGTCGCTAGTTGATAGCGGAAGAAATATACGCAGTCTATTCACAGCAATGGTCTATGTAAATAAAACGGCTCGAAAAGAAACATTTGCTCAAGCCGTAGTACGACTTGGATTGACCGCTGACGATATCAACAAAAAACAACAACAATATCGGCTCACTAGCAGTATATTTGGTGTCTTTTTCTTGTTTGGTTTGGTTTACAGCTATCTGCTATATTCTCGCAAAGACTACGTGACCAGTGTGATGGCAGTAGCATATAGCCTACTGATGTTTGCATTTTTCTTTCGCGAAAGTTTTTGGTACATGCAGATAAAACAGCGAACACTGGGTAAATCAGTTTTCGACTGGATGAAATTCATTGTGGGAAGAACATAGCTTACTCAAGACTATGATAACCATCTAGATGAGTTTTTTTGGGGGTTTTTTTGAAAGATTTACGGCAAAAAACGATACAGTTGCTAGTGGTATGGTTGATTTTTATTGGCGCCGGAGCCACCGCGTTTGCACAAAGCAGCTATACCTACACAGATATTTTCACCCTGCAGTATCCGGATAATGATTTATCAATCAAAATGCTACAAATGTTATTTGGGCAAGTCGGTACAAGTTTAAATGTCACCTCCACGCCACCACCGGAAAACCCGGTAATCGGTAATCTTTTCATGATATTCAACACCGGCGTTTTGACCATGTTGATGTTATTGGTGATGTATTCCATCTTTTTCCAGGCCATCAATGTTTCGCAGGATGGTAGTCAAGGCATGTCAAAGCAGTCCTCAGCTTTCTTGACATTTAGGATTGTTCTTGGCTCCAGTCTGCTATTGCCAGCATTCAACTCTGGCTATTCAGGTATACAGGTCATGGTTATGAACATTGTTGTTTACGGGGTGGCATTTGCCAACTATGCATGGACACAAACTTATCAAATCGCCATGGGCGAGGAGAGTGGTTCAGCATCGGAAACGTCAGAGCTCACTGAGTATGATATGTTTCCTTTCGGGCTTGCAAACACATGGAGCGCGACAACTACGAAAGCAATGACTTTTGATTCTGGCAATACTTCTCGCTGTCAAAAACCAGATACGGCGCTTGTCACAGCCACGGACATATTCACAATGGCGCTTTGTACACAGCTGTATTCAAAACAGGCAACGATGGGTGGTCTTGATAGCATCTACAGTGCATACAACCAAACCGCAGATATGACTGATCCTAGTGACATGAAATGCAGTAATACTCCGGGTTATTACACATGCTTTGGCAATATACAAGGCACCAGCAGTACCTACAAAGCAACCTTGTGCGGCAGTATAAAATTTGGTGACGAAAAACAACAGGGGGCAATCCAAGGTGCCGTCACCACGGCAATGGGACAGGCAGCCGGTTATGCAGCCAACGCTGCAACAGAGAATGTCTATGTCGACGAAAATGGTGCGTTAACAACAGCAGGAAAGCAAATCTTTGATTGCTCAGGCATGGTCAGTCTTTCATCCACGCCAACGTGGGACAATTATGTTGATGCTGGCCAAGGGCTCGAGAATTGTGCCATTCGCTCAGTAATCGCTTCGATCGCGGAGAATTATGCAGAAGGGTTAATGAGTAGTTTTCCAGTGTCAGGCTCGTCCTCAAATGCATCTTCAGATGACAACTATAAGTCAGGGTGGGCGACAGCAGGACAATATTTTCAGACCCTCTCATTGAACATCGCTTCAGGAAATATTTCAACAGGCGCGAGTTCATCGAGCGCAGAAAGCGCTGCGGCTACGCTCCTAGACAAACGTGGCAAACTGGTTAAGTATAATTTCTCAGATGCCGATACATCTTCATCATGCAATGACAATAGTGGATTTGCGAATACCCCTGCATGCACCCAAAAATGTATCTGTTTAGATATTACCACCGATAGTGGCACCAATAAATATCTAACCTATTTCTACGATGCTGTATTGCCCTATATACAAAACTCACAAACAACATATAATTATTACTCAAGCGCAGCGACAACAGTGGTCGCACAATCAGCTAAGTCAATTAATGACGAGATGGCCACAACGCAATCCAGTAGCGTAACCGACACAACATCGAGTGTGCAAAATATTGCGGCATGCCAAATAGCAGGAAGCATCGCTTCTGCGAGCTTAGAGCTTAATTCCGATATGCCTGCTTATTTACAGTCATCAAATGTGATGCAGCCAGGTAATCTAGGGGCACTAACTGGAAACACATCCAACTTTAATTTAACAGCAGGTGTGGTTGCGCCAGCCAAGATTGACTTTGCCACCACAAACATGATGCTCTCAGTAAACATGGTACTCGAGGCACTAACAGGCATGAAACTGTTTCCAAGCCCAATCACCTCAACCAGCGACTATCAAAGTTATTCCAAGAGTAGTAATACTTGCCCAAACTGTAACGCCATCGCTTCTGAAGCAAGTGATTGTTCGAACAATGGCAGTACATTTCTAAACAATATACAAAATTATCTCGTAATGGGGTCAAGTGAAGATTCTGCAAATACTGCAAAAGCCGGACTATTTGGTATGACCTTCATTGAAGAACAAGGTTGGTCAAAGTTTGCTGATCCATTAGCAAACCTCACAAATTTAGGGGTAACTATGATTGCCTCAGGGGTATTTTACTACGTATCCACCATGCAACAGCTATTTGATGCCATGCTAGAAATCAGCTTAGCGTATACAGCCTACGTAGCGTTAGCAAAATTAGGTCTTGCGATTGCAAACGCAGGCACGTCAGGATACGCGGAGCCAGTGTTTGTATCAATAGGTGCGCTTGTAGAAGGGATATTCCAAATGTTATTTGCGCTTGACAAATTCGCCCTCGAGCTATTTATCCCGCTTGGTACGGCGATTGCAGGTATTTTATTTGTTCAGGGGGTTGTTCTTGGCGTGTTTCTACCGTTTCTTGCGACCATCATTTATTTGTTTGGGGTATTAGGCTGGTTATTTGCCGTAATAGAGGCAATGGTTGCCTCGGCATTAGTATCAATGGGCTTAACACATCCAGAAGGACACGACCTTTTGGGACAGACAGAGCAAGCCTTGATGCTATTACTCAGCGTGTTTGTCCGACCAGTCACCATGATCATTGGCCTATTCTTTGCAATCAGTGTATCGCAAGCAACGATGAATCTTGTCAATACCGGGTTTTTATATGTCATGAGTGACTACTTTAATTCAACATTTGTCAACGGTGGCTATGGGACCAATGTCGGATCTACATACAGCAAAGTGGTAACAGTTTCATCGCTAGGGGTACTGCTAGTATATACCTACATTGCCTATTCAATACTTGAAATGTGCTACGGCCTAATCTCGCAAATCCCTGATCGTATTCTACGATGGATTGGTGGTCCAGAGTCACAAAGTCAAGCAACGCAAATGGCAGGTAAAATTAAGCAAGACACACAAGGTGCTGCGCAGCAGGGTTCCAAAGGTGCTGGCGACTCAACCAGAGCCCCACAAGTATCTTCAGTTTCACCTGGAATTAATGTTGCTGGAGCAGCAGCCGCTCGGCAAGATAAGAAGAAAAAAGGAAGCGGTGCAGAAGTTACAGAGACGCCCCCATCAGGTGGATAGATGATAAATGTATGATGAGTAAGCGGTCCCACTATAAACAAATCATTAAATATGTATCCCAAAGCATCCTATTTTTCGTCTTAATCATGGTAACAAGCCCTGTTTACGCAGACAACAGTAGCGTCCTTTATAATATTCCTGGTATTGACAGCTCAATCATTGATATTTTCATGCAGCCCGGGTTTGATTACTCAATAAGAATTCTCAACGATATCTCAGGCACGTTACAAGGCGTTTCTTCGCTCGCGCCGCGAACATCACCATATGCTGAGGTTACCAAAAATCTGATCACGCTATTCACACGTGGTATGTTTTCAATTGCATTGATTCTTTTTTCTTATACCACCATTATCGGCACAATTTATACCGCGACGGAAGGCGAAGTAATGGGGCGTAAAATGCAAACATACTTCATCTTATTTAGAACGTTTGTTGCAATGGCGCTCTATTTTCCTATGCAAAATGGATACTCATTACTACAAGCGCTTATCACCAATGTTGTGATTACATCAGTCATGGTAACCAACTATGCGTGGTATATGGTGGTCAGCGTGATGGTGACTGTGTTAAATGGCCCATTAGGCGTGCAATTACTGAGTAATGTCAATGAAGAGTTTACAGTCAATCAATTTGTCAACAATACGGAAACACAAGTCACCAATTTCGTGGCATCAACAAGTAAAAACTACCTTGAGGCCAATTCAAGCGCTGAGCTTGCAAGCAGCGCGATAGTAATGGGGCAGCTTGGACAAATGATTTGTGTCTACAATAATTATTATCAGGCTGAGGGAACAAGTGGAATAAGTGCAGCCGAGCAAGCAATAACATCGATGATTTATTGTAGCGACAGTGATTGTCCATTCACAGGAGATGGTACCACAAATATTTCTTTGACGTTACCCGAGCCCACATCCGGACAATCGATGTCAGACTGTGGAAGTATTAATTATACGGTTAATAGTGACTATACGGGATCGCCCGCGGGGTCGATCATTCAACCCCAATTAACGCAGTTGAGTATCCTAGCGAAAACATATTTTACAAATTATGTGCAAAACAATAAGAGTATAAGTGCAACTGATTCCAGTATTGGTCAAACCTTAGCAAGTAATCTATATTCGCTCGTATCAGACGAGTTACTTTCACAAATCACAACTTACAGCAACGCGCAACAAGCAGCGTCTGGCAATAATACACAACCGCAAGATTGGATCAATAAGCTCATCGACGGCGGATGGGCCATGGCTGCAAACAACTACTTTTATTACGGCGCACAGTTATTCAGCGCCGCAGATTCTCTGCAACAAACCGTAAACTATGCAAGTTACTTATACGTCACCCCAGCCAAAAGCGAAAACTTTGCCTTCTGCAAGTCGAACAGTGCGCTGGAAAGTGTTTGTGCCTATCTCCAGAATGCTGGCAATAATACATTGGGCGGTCGATCATATTGCTTAATCTATCCTGATAGTTCAAATTGCCCTGGGTATGTGCCACCACAAAGTCAAGATAAGTCCTCAATGATGGCCTGTGCACAAAATATCAGTCAATGCGCGAATATCTCTCAATATTTAATGGCTAACGAAACCAGCGGAGGCCAAACCACAGTCACAGCAAAAGATTTTGTAACCGTCTTCTACAATGGATGGAAAACGCAGATACCTAATATCAATGATGTCAAATCCTTTGCTGAAATCGAAGCTATGACAAAACTATGTAATATTCCATTTGCAACCACATCACTCAATATTTGTGAATCCAGCGGTAGCTTCATCACTCCAGAAGAAGCCACGCCAATCTTCGGCGCAGCGGTGCTTGCTACAGGTATTATGATGTCGGTCATTCCATTTCGTTTCGCACTTATTGGGATTTTAGCAGTATTTAGCGCTTATTATGCTGGGATTGCTTTTTATCAAAACTATGTCGATATTTTTACTATATGGACAGACCCCAGTCAGCTATATCCGGATACCTTAGCATTGGGGCTACAGTCATTTACTTATTTCACAGTAAAAGCTTGGTATGATACATTTGCTAACACGCAGGGTATATTATTTGTTTTCCCAATACAAACAATGAGTGCATTTGGCTATCGGGTTTTACTCTATAGTGTTGCCTTTATTTTTAATGTGGGTACAGCGACTTTTGCTGCCAATATTACCATGACAATGGAGATGTTTTTTAGACAAGTCGTTATCGATACAGCAATTTCTCTGGCTCAGTGGTACTCAGCAATCCCAACACAATACGGCTGGTGGTGGATTTATTCTTATTTTGATTTGCCTTTTGTCGTCTTGAGTTGGCAAAGTATGGTTAAAGACACGGGATTACCACTGCCATGCCCAATACCAATTATTATCATCATTATTTTCTTTCCGCTATTTGTATCACTTATTATTGGATCCATACTCGTTAGTGTAGGTTATGTAGTGAATGCCATAACCTTGGCAGCCACCATGCTTGAGATATTAAACCCGGCCCAGATCATTCTAGAAATCAATTCATTTATTATTTCCAAGTGGAACCCACTCTATTTCGCCATCGCCACGCCATTGATCAGTTTTGCAACCTTGTTTGCATTTTTTCTGCCCATTTATCCAATTCTAGTCTACATTCTGACTGTGATAACCTGGGCAACACAGTACATCGAAACGCTGTTAGCCATGCCTATAATCCTTTTAGGTATGGCCAATCCTCAAGGACATTCACCCTTACTGGGTAAGGCTGAAAAAGCAATTATGTTATTGGCGGTATTATTCATGCGCCCTCTTACTACACTGATGGGGTTTGTGATTGGTAATGTGTTAGCAAGCATTTCTACATTTATGTTTTATCAAATCATTATTCCATTACTTGACATGCAAATTGGCTCTTGGGCGCAGGGCTATACATCGCTTATTCTTGGCGGAACGGTCGGCGCGACTAAAGTTTTGGATACAAATGATGTGACAGTCCAAGCAGTTATGACCATGCTTGCGCTTATCATGTTTACCATGGTGTTTTATTACATGATTTTAAATGCATATAGCCTTATCTACAAACTACCTGATGCCATTAATCAGTGGATTGGTATTAACATGGCCGGTAATGGTAAAGAAGAAGAGATCCTACAACAAGTATCAGGTGAAACCAATAATATTACAGGCTCGCTGACCAGCGCCAGCACAAGTATTGCTGGTAAACAAGGCGAAGTAAGTAAAGCAGGCGGCGGACTTGATGCTGGTTCAAGTTATCAACAGGGTAAACAGAGTTATCAAAAAGACAGGAATGCTGGTGAGATGAGCGGGAACAATATTTTCTCATCGGGTCCTGGTCGAGAAGGCGGTCAAACAAAGAAGAAAAAGTAGGTTGGTAGTTAATGAGTATTGAAAAAATCGATACACGATACAAAATGCGCTGGCAAATCATTAGGGTCATGCTCTATATAGGCCTGCTGGCAAGCACGCTAAAACTTGAGATTTATGCGCAAGAAAGCGTATCAACTTATAATCAGTTTGTTCTTCCAACCGACGTGCTATCCAGTGGCGAGACCTGCACTGGCCCTAATTCAGCACAAGCCAATATTTTCGTGACAGCAAAAAATAATGGTTGGCTCTACTCAGGCTTTATGTATAGTGCTTTTCTCACATCCCTCAATCAATATTCAGCAGCCCATGGTAGCGCATCGAGTGCTTACAGCTGGGATTCTGAGGTACCTATTAATACTTCAGATCTATTTACGCTGTCCGCATGTGATTATAGCTACTGTATTTTGCAAAAGATATTTGGGCAAATGCCAGGCTTATTTTTTGCTAACGGTTCACCAAAATGCGCTGAAACGAATAATATTGGCCCTGAAGTCATCAGTAATCTTTTACGATTAATGAATATCGGTATATTTACTGTTGTTTCCCTCATGGTTGCCTACGGGCTAATTGGAAAAGGCGTATTAGTTGGTGGTTTTGAAGGTGATATATTACAAAAGAACTTTACTTTCTCAACCGCAAGCAGGATAGCTGTCGCTATGTTTAGTATTATTCCCATGCCTGGTATCGGTTACTCTGCTATGCAGAATTTTATGATGTACGTCGTGCTGCTAGGCGTTGGTTTTGCTGACTCAACATTTCGGGTTGGTCTCGATGCATATTTGAATTATGGTGCGGTATTTAGTTTTGCAGGCCTGAAAAGTAGCGACGCCAGTCAAAGTAGCGAGATTGATTTCACGACCAACAACGTCCAGAATCTCATCAATACCAGCGCATCACCTGATGGTGCCAAGTACGCTAGTGTCATGAGTCGCATGAGTTGTGCTTACTACACAGTGATTCAAGATAGAGTTTCGAACTATGAAAATTACAATACCTCTGTGGCCAATGATGCTTTGATTAACGTATTTCCGAATGCTCAAACAGTGAGCTTTAATGATGTGATCTCAATCGATACCACCTCTAGCCAAACAGAAGCCATCATCAAGTTTGGTAACTATAGCGCTAGTACACCACCTGACAATCCCCAGTGCGGAACGGTGACGTGGAAGGTACCATCTGGACAAACCCCTAATGATTTTATCGCATCACCAGCTTATCAAATGCTGCAGACGCTTTATCAATCGTCAGGGAAAATCTTTGAAAATGTTAATCGATTCAATCTTAACGGCTTCAAGACTCAATCAGAGCAAGATTACTACACCTGCTTACAAGGGACAAATATCATGTATTCAGGACTCGTCATGTATACCGATGTTGGGGGCAGACAACTTTATAGACCATTTGGGCGAATCTGTACTTATGATCCATCAACCACCGACAGGACGTATAATTTGCAAGAGTTTGTCAATGATATATCACCCTATACATCGAATAATCAGATTGATTGGGTAGATGGATGCAGTGGAGACTGTTTGAGTCAGTACAGCAAGCAGTTCATCAGCGATGTGGCTGCAGCGATCTCAGAAAACGGAATCGATGTGACTAAGCAAATGACATCTCAGCAACTACAAATGTTTTCATTTGGCAATGGTAGTGGCGCGACAGACCCAACAAACTGGGTGATTAATACAGGTAATACACAGTTTAATCAGAACTATATAGGGGATTTACTGGTGCTCGTGCAAGACTATCGGTTTTTAGCATGGAGTCTTCAAGAACAGTCCAGTCTGGACAACTTATACGCAAAGCTGATTGCTCCGCCAGCCTCGATGCCATCGAGCAGTAATGCGCCTGATCTTACGGCAACCATGAATACAGCCAGTCTAAACTTGATGACACAAAGTATCCTAGCGCCATTTTTTGGAAGCAAATCAGTAGACTTTGTAAACTTCCAAGGAAAGATTCTTTGGAAAAATCTTGCGATTTCTGCGAGTAATTTCACCACGTCACTGGTGATGATCATGCAGCGCTTGATTGGGTTTCACTACTACGATAAGGGTACCGTGATGACACTATCCTGGTATGCAAGTGAAGGTAAAAATAGTCACCCCAGCGTATCATCAACCTGCAAATCAACCTATCAAAGTAATTGTAGCGGTTCTGCAGTTGATAATTGTTATAATGCCATGAACAATGCTGGATGCTTCATGAATGATGACGGCGTTGGCCGTGGACTACTAGGTACAACTGCAATGATGTACAATGTTGGGTCAGATAATCAACAATCCGATATCGTCATCTATGATCCCTTGGCAGACTACATAGAGATTGGCTATACAGTGCTCACTGCCGCTTCATATTATTTATTCCAGAACAATATGGAGGTAATTGCATTGTATATTGAACTAGCAGCTACAAGCTTTGCCTGGAATACATTGGCAGATGTTGGGAAGGCATGGGCATTAATGCAATCAAAACCAGATTTGCCCCCATGGTGTCCACGTTTTTGTAAAAATGTAATTATTACCTATATCGAAACGGCGAAGATGGTAGTTGATTTTTTCGTGCAACTTGACCAAGACCGTATTGGTTTTTACAACAGTCTTGGTACGACATTTATGGTCCTATTTATACCTTTTGGTGCAGTTTTGACCATTTTACTACCATTATACCCAACCATTATATTCATTGTCGGCATATTTGGCTGGTTAGCATCGGTAGTTGAAGCCTTAATTGCTGGCCCTATGGTGGCAGTTGGCTTGTGCCACCCAGAAGGCAGTGATTTTCTTGGCAAAGCAGAAATGGGGTTTGGGATTCTTCTACAGACTTTTTTAAGACCCGTTTTGATTGTTCTTGGCGTATTTCTCTCAATCGCTGCGATCAATTTATCCTTCTATGCTTTCAACGTTGCTTACGCCACCCAGTACGCCTACCTAGCAGGGGGTAGCAATTCACCATTAGGAGGCGCAATGAATCTTTTTAATAACTGGGAAGTAAATATCGCCATTATTTTAAGTTTAGTGATGATCTATGCCTACGTCTCTTGGCAACTGGTTTCTTTTTGCTGCGTCAATATGATTGGCTTTAGTAACCAAGTACTGATGTGGGTAAGCTCAGGATCGGCTAGAGACAGTCGATTCAGCAGTAGTGGTGCTGATATTCTTGCAGCTGCTAAATCACAAGTGTCATCTGATGCCGGCTCAGTCGGCCAAGGCTTAGGCAGTGTTTCCGGGAAAACGCCTGAAATTGGCGCTATAGCCAAAGGCTTCGGAGAACAGATAAGCCGTATACCAGGATTAGCGTCGAAGGAACAGCGCGGGTTCAGCAAAGACGAGGCCGGAAATTGGAAAGCTGATGCGTCAAAACTCAGCGGCAGCATCTACAAAATGGGCAAGTCAGTCTATGACATTGGCTATACACCGGCAAAATTACTCCACTTGACTGGAGTAACAGTCGGAACTATCAGAGAGAAGTATTTAGGAAATACCCGCTTTGGTCTAGAAAAAGGAACGATGGAAAAGTATTATACTCGAACTGGTAAAGCCAGTGCGCAAGAGAGACAAGCATTTCGCAATATGATGAAAGAGCATACTATTGGAGGATCATATAAGATTCGCGGGACAACATTATTTGGTTTCCATGCTGTCAAGCCATCCTTCGCGGCAGAGACAAAAGCATGGGCTAATAATATCCTAAATCGTAAATAAAAAAAGTTAATCTAATGACAGCGCAAATCTTATGGCGAAAAATCATGCCAACTGGAAAAGGAAAAGCACAGCTTGATTAAAAAAACGGTGCACGGACACAGTTTCAAATTAATAATAACTGATACTGATGGTTGAATAAATATCTACGTGACTCGTACGTTGTACCAAATTCAATCTTTTGCGTGCAAATCAGCGTCCTGACCCTTAGAGTAGCGCTCAATATTAGCTAAGACATCATCACCAATGATACCAGCTTTGTGTTTAGCTTGGGCATCATGAAGCATTGTTTGACCTCTTTCTTTGACAATCTTGCGAACTTCTATACTAACTTGATCAGGATTGAGCTGGGACAACTTATTTCGCATTGCCGGGTCAAAAACTAGATACTCTCGCAGAGGTGTTCGCTTTTTATCAACAGTAGGAACAAGCTTTTGCCATATAATTAGACGCATAGTTTCAACGAGATCTAAGATCTTACTATTTCGTTCCTCTTCAGGGAAGCTATTGACCAAACGACGTACCGTTTCAGCCACACCGTTAGCATGCACGGTTGTATAGCATGGGTGACCAGTCAAAGACGCTTCAAGCAAAGCATCAATAGTGATTTTATCTCGACATTCGCCCACGAGAATTAGCCTTGGCTTACGTCTCAAGGCGTTTCGAATACCTGCTTCAAAAGAGGGTAAGTGACGTGGAATTTCGCTTTGACTGACCACACAAGATGTTTTTTGAATACTATCATAGACAAACTCAATTGGGGATTCATAGGTTAAAATCTTACGGTTACAGTTTGGGTCCTCAGCAAAATTTCTAATCACTGATGCCAATAGAGTACTTTTACCTGACCCTGTGGCCCCCGTGATGTATACAGCACCTTCAGGAGGCGCAATATTATCGATAATATTCTGAGGCAAGTCCATATCAGCAAGGAGTGGGGGTGTTGTTGGAATACTTCTCAATGTGATTTGAATGCCAGTAAATCCTTCAACAAGACAGGCTGTGGCATTGACCCTAAAGCGGTACCGTTCAACACGGTTTGGTCGAAATTCATAATAAGTATCTAAATCAGTACCAGAGGCAAGTTGTGTCGTGCCGTTGGGGCCATAAATACTGTTAAGTAGAAAAGCAACTTCATTTTTAGATATCTTTCTGCGTGTTGTTTGATAAAGAACGCCATAAATTTCTGCATAGATTTTTTCATCAGTTTGTATTGTGATATCTGACGCTTGGTTTTTAACTAAAAATGCGAGAAGATTATCAAGATCCGCCGGGGTAATTCTATCCCGAGGTTCATTTGGCATTAAATATGGATCCATAAATGGCACTCACAACACTATTGATGAAGATTATAACTCATTAAGGGAGTATTTGCAGAAATTATTTGGAATTATTGCGTTGGTAACAGCGCAGGTTTCCAGCTCGTAGATTCATTAGGTGTAAGTTCGGACGCTTTAGTGATCTTCACAATCCGGTCATTCAGGCGCATTGACTGACCATTGCCAGTGATACCATAGTTGGCAGTCGATGAGTAGGTTGGAGAAATCATGCCTTGGGACAACAGCTTATGATAGAGAATCATTCCAGCAATATCACGCTGCATGATGCCAATATTGGCAGCAAAAATACTTCTAGCTTGCCATCTGCCGACTTTCCAACCTTCAATCAACCCCTCATCCCAAGCAACACGTTCATCATTATTCTCTGGTAACATTTTGCTATTTGGGAGATCCGGTTTCTTAAACTGCATACTGAGATAATTGCGCCAATTCGGAATCGCTGACGAGAATCTCGCAGGTTGTATAATCTCAATGATACGATCAGACACGCGAATATTTGTCGCATTTGTCATAGTCACATTACCTGTACTCTCTCTTAAAATCGGCGGGATGACTTCATTTTTGAGCAGTAGTTGTCTAAAATTGAAAGTATTATCTAGGTTACGGCTGACAGCTTCGAGGTGGTTATTGACGTAGGCGCTCTCCCAATACAAAGCATATTTGGTTGCGTAGGCAACCGCAGTGCTTTTGACCATGGTTTTTCTATTTTCACTACGGACTATTGGATCAACGCTAGACGAACTCGAACTGCATCCACCGAGTAGCATCAGCACCGGTAAAATTAGAATCAATTTGATTTTCATACAGTGTCTCATCATGACTTATAGTAACGTAACTCCAAGACATTGTCCTTGGTCAGCGATATCGCAGCTTGCGTCTGAACTTTGTATGCAACATCACGAACTAGATCTGATATATAGACATCATTGGCTGTCACAGAGACGATGATAGGCAATGGCGGCTTAGTTCCGATTGTTCGGTAGTGAAGCTTAGATGTTGTCGCAATCTTACCGAGGAGGGTCTCGACAGGGCCTGTCCAATCAATACTAATCTTTCCTGCTTTAATGCGCACCAGGTTTGGATCAGACTTAAACTGATTAACCTCATGCACAGAGCGCTGTATTTGCGCCAACTCCGCCAATGATTGACTCACTGATGCTGCTGCTTCAGCAAGCTTATCGTTGCTATCAACCTCATCAAATCTACTCGATTTTGCTGCTTTAGTCAGTGCGCTGTAGAGCTCACTCGTATTTTTAGTTTCGCTAGACGACGGCCCTGAGTCAGATGAGCAACCGGACAATACAAGCGCTGACAAGATGAATAGTACCCGAATCATCAAAAAACGACCTTTTGCGTATATCTATATTCAATCGTAACATGATACTATTGTCAAGTTTTCACTTGAATTATTAAGGTTATATTACTGCGGGTTCTACGAGCGCTTCACAGTGCTGCAAAAAAGTTTTTGAGCTTTCGCATTCAGGGTTAATTGACAGTGACTCCGTGAAGTGATGTGCGGCTGAAGCAAATTCAGATTGCAGGAAAAAATAATTACCCATCAAACGATGATATTGGTAACTTGTGCCATGAAATTTCAAGAAAAGATCGAGTAATGACTTTGCAAAAGAAAATTTCTTTGCCATGAGCGCTAGGTTGCCAATACACGCTAACTCAACAACAGATGTTTCGTGTGGCGTAAAGTAATAGTTGCCTAGAAGTTCGTTCAGTACACGATCAACATCAATACTATCAAGGATATCGCAATTTTGTAAGGCAGTTTCCAGGTGATCATACAATACAGCTAAGCTGAACGGTGCAAAACGCTGTGACGACAAATAATTGAAGAAATCATAAGGATCTCTCAGACTTATCTCGGCAGTGAGCAAGTTTGTTGTTGATTTTGCGTACGTACCTACGGTAGAGATGGTGGAATGCCCCTCAAGGTTTAAGTTGGCATATTCGTGAATGGATGCATGAGTGAGAAACAGATGTGTACCAAACTGAACCTGGTCAGCTGGACCAAAAAATTTGCTACCGTCGAGCGCAAGCTCGATGTAACGGCCAAGCGCAAAAAAATTAACGCTGGATGCATAGGTGCCCGTCTGTATAATATTGAAATTACTTGCGTATTGATCAAATGTAAAATTCGTAAATCCTTTATCTGACGCAACGATCAGCAGGGGATGGTCGTTGAGTGCGTCTAGCCAGTGAATCAATGCAATTGGGCCATCAGGCATCAACGTGCGCTCAGCCCCAAGGGCATAATGCTCATCAAGAATACGGTCATAAAAAGAGCAGTCAGCAAATGGACGCGGCGCAGATGGGATTGGCTTATAATGCACAGAGCCATCTTGATTTGTGAGCGAAGGCGGTTTGTGTTCAATACTACAGGGTACAAATGCATGATTATGATATTGAAACGGGGACTGATAGAGTGAATCAAAGCAATAGTTTGCAAGTAATATGAACTTATCCTGACGCGGAAGACTTTCAAGATCAAATTGAACCGTGAGTGTTTCATCCACATAAAGCCGGCTGGCAACCAGAGTGCCTGATTCGAAGTAAGGCTTAAGCTGAGGATGGTTAGTCCAAAACTGTATTGATTGATCCGATGTATCAGTGATGACATATCGAAACAAGTCCGATTGAGTACTTGAGATGCTTAGGAGTGATGTGAGCTCTTTGATGAAATGAAAAGCAAATTTTCCCAGTCCAGCGCCCGGTTCAATGATCGTAAAGCGCCCCGAATAACCTTTTTGCTCGCAATCAAGCATATAGTGGGCAATCAACTTTGCACAAGTATGGGCAAACTCAGGGTTGTTGGTGATTTGATGCGGGACTAACCTGTCCCATGAGTCGATACCTTTTTTTTGGTAAAATTCGGATATTCCGGACCAAAACTGGGCATTTTTACTCCGCCAATTGGACGACGAATTGTCAAAGATTGCCACGAAAATCGATCCTCATAAATATTAATCATGCATGTATGACACAACTCATCCCAATTATAGCGGTGTCACCACTGCTGTCAAGTTAAGCTCGTCTGCATCATGGGGTAATGACAACTAGGCAGTTGACAGGGCATGGTTAAGACATTTTTTATAGTCAATCTTTCCAGTAGGTAGCCGGGGTATTTCGCAATGAATAATCTGTTTAGGGAGCCATAAGTCAGGAACGGTAGCCATTTTGAGCGATTTAATCAACGAGGACTTATCAAGTTTGGAGTCTTCGGTGAGCATGATTAGCTGCTCACCTTTCTTATTGCATGGAATTGATACGACAGCATGGCTGTGCTCTGGCAACGATTGCCCAATCGCTCGCTCCACAGCCGCAAGAGATACCATCTCCCCTGCAATCTTAGCAAAGCGCTTCGCCCGATCAAGAATGGTCACATACCCGTCGCTATCAATATCAACAATATCACCTGTATCATGCCAGCCTCGAGATGGGGGAACGATCTTTTTAGGATGGCTATGTAGAATATAGCCTTTCATGATATTTGGCCCTCGAACAAGCAGTTGACCACCGCGATCCAGGCCATCAACTGGCGATATTTTATACTCTACCTTGGGAAGGAATCGGCCAACAGTACCTCGCTTACAGTGCATCGCAGTATTGGCGCAAAGACCAGGAGAAGCCTCAGTTAAACCGTAGGCCTCGAAAAGGCGGATGCCAAATTTATCTGACCACAGAGTAAAAGTTTGTGATTTGAGTTTTTCTGCGCCAGCAAACACATAGCGAAGGCTATAAAAATCATAAGAGCTGGCATGATTAGCGTACAAGCTCAGTGTATAATCAGTTCCAAAAAGAATTGTTGCATTGGTATCATAGATGAGTTCAGTGATGATTCGATATTGCAGTGGATTAGGGTATAGAAACATTTTTACACCCGTGAGCACAGGTAGCAAAAATGCACCCATCAGTCCGAAGGAATGGAATAATGGCAATGTATTAAAAACAAGATCATTGTGATTTAGGTCAACAATTGCAGTCAGCTGAGAAATATTCGCATGTAGATTATCGTGGCTCAATGCGACACCTTTGGGAAATCCCTCAGAACCAGAGGTAAATAGAAGCACTGCGGTATCACTTGGGACAATCTGTATAGGCATGAGTTTCATAGCTGTTTTTGGTGCAAAAGCGGCAGCCATGCCCATGATTTTATGAGCCAATGATAGTTCTTGTGCCAAGTCCTCAAGATAGCATAAGGTGTAGCCACTTGACTGAAGTTGAGACTCAATTGATTCTAATTTAGCCAATTTGATAAAACGTCTACTGGTGATGATAATTGAAAGTCCGGCGGTCTCACAACAGCTAATCATCTGTGCGCCACCATGGGTATAATTAAGCATGACCGGCACTTTGCCTAAGGATTGAAGGCTGAAAAAGCTCACAACTGTAGGCAGTGCTGTGGGTAAAAGCATACCAACGAAATGATGTGGCTTGAGTAATTTTGCCAGTCCGAATCGCAAAACAAACACTTTAATGAGAAGCTGGCGATAGGTCATTGGCTTACGTGACAAATCATTAAATCGATAGCCATTGCCATTCGATTTGACAGCAATAAGCAATGATTGAAATAGCGTGCCAGTCAATCTATGACTCTCATAGCATACCCGAGTCATGATTTGATAAAGGTAGTCTCCAGCAAATTCTCTTGATTTCCGATTACTATGGCCCTGGGGTTGTTCGATCGCCTCTGCAGAAAACAATTTTATGATCACGCGGGGAAAGAGCGCATAGCGCGGCTTGTGTTTTAGTCGGGAAAAAAGAGATGATTGAAGTCCTGTTATGTAAATTGGCAGTATTTTAGCACCCGCTTTCATGGCAATAAGGGCAGGTGACTCATAAATTTTCATCAATGCCCCAGTTACCGTTGGTAGGTTTTCTGGGAAGATAACGATTTTTTCGCCATCCTTGACTGATTCAATTAAGCCACGAAGTGCCATCGGGTGATCGTGATCAACCACATAAACTTTGTTCAGACGAATAAAAAATCGCACCAACCAGTGCTGTTGCATAGAAGAGTTGAGGGCGAATGTAAGTCGCTCAGGGAGGAAAGCTGACAGAATCAGGGCATCAAGCCATGAGGTATGGTTGGCAATGATAACCAGCCGGTCTTTTTGTGCCTTCGTGAAGTGTTCAATACCTTCCAGTTTAGCTTGATAAAACGTTCTGAAGAGAAAGCGCAGTAGGGTTTGAAGTATGCCATAAGGCATAAGTTGAGAAATATAGAGCGAGAGCCAGGCAAAAATCAACGAGACGAATGCAAGCGTATAGGCGGGGTTGCCATTAAAAACACGAGATAGCGTAAAGTTCAGGGCTGAACCTGCAATCATGAAGCCTGTTGAGATAATATTATGGCATGCAATCGTTCGCGCACGATGCTTTGTATCAGATTCATGGATCATGATGGTATACAAGGGCACATGGTATAAGCCGCCGAGAAGTCCGATCAAGTAAAAATCCAATGCTACTCGAATGTGACTAAACGAATGTAGAAACAAAGAAAGCGTCATTTGTGCGTCTGCTTTTGCGATAACGTGGATGATGGATGCTAAATCATAAAGCATGAACGCAATACCAAACGCAGCCAACGGTACATAAGTTGCTTCGATTCGGTTATTTAGCAAGCGGGCACACAACAGTGATCCAGTGCTAATCCCAATGCCAAAAATAACAAGAATAAACGTTAATACGGCTGGGGCGCCATTGATACTTTGGTTGATCAAGTTCGGTATTTCATTAACTATGATGCTACTTACTAGCCAGAACCACGAGATACCCAAAATGCATAAGTAAACGATACGACTATGTCTAGTCGCCCTAACAATAGAAAGGTTGCCTTTAAAGATATTCCACTGAATCTTATTGGAGGGGTTTTTGGGCGTGGTTGGTACCAAGTACAGTGAGGCTATAAAACCTGTGATGGAGATAGCCAGCAGCAGTCCAACTAATATAGTAATCCCATAGCGCTCGTGTGAAAACATAAGATTTGCTAATACTTCGCCTAAAATAATTGCTGAGAAAATACCAATCTCAAAATATGAGTTGCCCCGCAGTAACTGGGTATCGCTGAGGTACTCTGGTAGTATGGCAAGCTTCAAAGGGCTTAGAAACGCCGAGTGCGCACCCAGTAAAAAAATAGTTAGCAACATAAGATTAAGACTTGACGTGAAAACCGCATAACAGCCCACAATCAATATGCCCAGTTCAGCAGCCTTAAACGCCATTATCAGTCTAGATTTACTCAGTTTATCGCAAATATCACCTGCAATAGATGAAAAAATAAAAAATGGCAGCGTTAACATGGCGGCTGACAAAATACTATAGTCGTATTTGACGCTTGCATCGAGGTGCTCGGCAGTTGCCGTATATAGGACTAACAATACAAACGCCGTGCGATAAAGGTTGTCAACAAACACAGCGCTAGTTTGGGAAATGAATAAAGGAAAATATTCTCTTGAAA
>MDTC01187969.1_pt1 | contig 18970 bp, 11 predicted proteins | sample 811181 | NCBI WGS metagenome assembly MDTC01 (sample SAMN05326644, study PRJNA326480) | marine metagenome | isolation source: seawater | place: Pacific Ocean: North | collected 2011
CAGAGCGTGGTCATCGCGCCCCATGGTCGTACGCCCGCCCCTGGACAGACCGACCCCGAGCAGGAGCTTGCCGGTGGGGCTCTCGGGGTGCGGGGTTGTGTGGCATGGTCGAAGCTTCCCGATCGAAAGGCCCGTCCGGTGGAGCGACTGATGGTGGTGGACGATGGCGATGCCGCGCTGCGGGTGTTTGCACCGAGCGCTCGAGCGGCCGATGCTTTGCCACGGGTTGGGGCCTGGGCCTTCACTCCGTCTTCGCGGCGGCGGCCGCGCACCGTCATGGTGGTCTATACGTCACCCCACGTGGTGTCGGGTGCGCCCTGGCTTCAGGAGACGTCTCTACCGGAGCGGATGAGTGGTCTGTCGACTCTGATTCCCACGGGCTACACCGCCGCTCCGGGACAGGTTCGGGCATGGTTCGATGATGTGGTCGGAGCGGCGATGGCAGTGGTCATCCCCGTGATCGACCCGGCGGGTAGACCGGCAGAGGTCAGCACTCTGCTGGGTGATGTTCAAGAGCGGTTTGGGCTGCCTGGTGAGGTGGAGCCGGAGGGGAATGGGGGCCGGCTTGGCACTGCCGGAGGTGTGGCCATTGGCGCCCTGCCCGGCGCCCTCGTGTTGTCGACAGACGCCGAGATTCTGCTGGACATACTGCATCGCCGTGGCACGGACTGGGCGCGTCCTCCTGCCCATCCGACCGCTTCAGCTGCTTGGTGGCTGGCACCGCGCAACGGTGCGCCGGCCGTGGGTGGTCGACTCACCATCGAGGACCGCATGTGGCGGGTGGATGCGAGTGGTGGGCTGCCGGCGCTGAATCGGGCCACCGACTGGGCCGGCCTGTAGACCGCTGTGCTCGGCACCGCCGATCAGACGCCATCGTCTCCTTCGACTCGGACTGTTTGTCCGGGGCGAACCCGCTCGTTGCCGCGCACCACAATCACGTCGCCCACGGAGAGCTCGGCAGCCTGAACGAGGACCTCGGTCTGGGTGGAGACCAAGATCTCCACGGGCACGACGTCGGCCTTGCCGTCGACCACGCGGACCAGTCGCGCCTGTTCCGGATCCGCGATCAGAGCATCGCGGGGCACTTTCACGCCCCGGTCAGTCCACTCCACGGGCACGGTGACATCCACCGCTTCTCCCACCACGCTGTGCGCGGGCGCCTCGATGCGCACGAGTGCCGTGCGGGTGGTGGTGTCGAGCGTGGGCACCACTGCCAGGACCGTCACTGAACGATCGCCGATCGAGACGGTGTCTCCCGCCGTAAGGTGCTGGGCGATGGTCTCGGGTACTCTCAGATGCACCTCAGACCGGTCGGTCGACACGACGCTCAGCAGCGCCTCTCCTGTGCGAACCCAATCGCCCGGATCGGCGCTGCGCTGCGTGATCACGCCGGAGAATGGGGCACGAAGGCGTTGCTGCTCAAGGCTCGCTTCCGCTCGGCGGGCCTCGGCTTGCCGCCCGGCCACCCGCGCCCGCTGGGCGGCCACGGCCTGGGTCACTTCTTGGAGCGCTTCCTGCCCCAGAACCTTCTCTCCAACGCGCTCTCGTCGGTGGAGGGCGTCTTCCAGTCGAGCCAGCTCCGCGGTTGCCTCGTCGATGGCTGCCCGTGCAACGCCCGCTTCCGCCTGGGCCAGCGACAGGTCCAGCTCAAGGAGTAAAGCGCCCTTCTCGACCGGGTCGCCTTCTCGCACAAGAACGCGCGCCACAGGACCATCGGCGCCCACAGCAAGCGAGGCCTGCTCGAGGGCTCGAACCTCGCCGACGCTGTGCCAAAACTCGGTGAGCGTGCCCTCCTGCACTGTGGACACCCGCACGAGTGCTGCGGATGGGGACCGGCCTTCAACGGCTGCACCTCCGCAAGCGGTCAACCACACTGCCAGCCACAGTCGTCGCACGGGAACCTCCGCGGGGGGGCTATCCCATGCAGAACCGAGAGGGAAACCACTGTGTTTCGCGGACCTGCCTGCCCGATCGCGCAGTGGGGGCGGTGGTGCTCAGTGACGAGGCGCCATGTATCTACGATGCCGCAGCGATTCGGTCGAAGGCATCGCTCAGGTGGAAGCGGTGCTTGCGGCACGGGCATCGCACTGAGGTGGTCAGAAGGAACCTTCCGAGGGGGAGGGGGTATCCGGAGGCGATGCCGCAGGGCAGGCCGCACCGATGGTGAGCTGGATCGAGTCATAGGGGTCGCGTCCCAAGCCAAACGGGGCGTACACCTCGATAGGTGGCGACGCAGACAGCACATGTGCATGGATGTTTCCGGCGATCTCGGCGGTGTGGGAGCGCAGTCGCCAGCCGGAGGGAGCTCGCTCGAATGTTTCGATGGGTGTGCGGCAGCCGGGACCGGGGTCTTGGGGCCAGGCCACCGAGGTCCGGGCCCAGGCGACGCCCGGCGGAATGGGGCTGTCTTCTTCGAGGGCACTCCAGCCGCGGGCTTCGAGGTGGTGCTGAAGACCCCAGTGGCCCGAAAATCTGCGGTCCTCGATCCCGAGCGCGGTCACCGCTGCATCGACCTCTCGTGCAAGAGTCTCGTGCGCGCGGGCCATTGCGTGGTCGTCGAGCGAGATCGCAAGAGCGAGGGCCGTGGTGGCGACGACCGCAGTGGTGCGCAAGGAGCGACTCGCGAGGGGCAGTACGGCGAGAATGGCTGGAGCTGCGAACGGGAGCCAGTACCGAGTGGCGGTGAACCGAAGCTTGAGCAAGAAGAGCAGCCCGCCGAACAGCCAGCAGACGAAGAATACATCCAAGCGCTGCGTGCGAGACAGGACCGAGCCAAGCACTGCGCCACCGGCCGCGGTCCAGAGCAGAGTCCAGGCAGCAGTGGCACCGGCTTGGGCAGACAACAGAGCGCCCACACAGCCCAGAGCAAGTCCCACGAGTGCGCCTCCGAGGGCGCGTCGCGGACGGGCAGCAGCCAGGATGGGGAGGGCCAGTCCGCCGACGAGTGTGGCGATGGCTGCGATGAGCTTGCGTGTGATGTCTCGTGGCGTGTCGGCGATGCCTTGAAACCGGGTCATGGCCAGCACATGCCACTCTCCATAGACGGCAACATCGTGGAGGGCGAGCGCCAGCGTGGGTAGAGCGGCGGCGATGGTGAGCTGGGCAGCTCCGCGGGCGTCCCGGCGCAGTGCAGGCCAGAGTCCGGCGAGGGGAATCAGGGCGAGCCCACTGTAGCGAAAGCAGGCGCCCATCCCGAGCAGTACAGCCCAGGGCAGTCGAGAGCCACCGGGTGCACGCGGTGCAAGCAGCCCGGCCATTCCTGCGAGGGTGCATGCGAGCAGGGGAAGATCGGGTGTCCAGGCCGTGGCAGCGAGCATCGCGGCGGGAGAAGCGCACAGCAACAGGATGGCGACGGCCGGACGTCCGGCAACGCGGTCTCCCAGTCGCCCGGCGCCCCAGCAAGCCAGCAGCAGCCAAGGCCACATCCAGAGGTGGCGGACCAGGTCGGAGGCATCCACGACCGGTGCGAGCCACCACGCGATGCCGGGTGGGTTCGACAGCACATCGAAGGCTCGCTCGGTGGTGCCCTGCCAGTTGATGGAGATGGCGTGTGGGCGGAGCGGGTCGAGGCGGGCTCCGCGGGCCAGGATCAGAAAATTCGCGTCATCGACGTGTGGTGGGCGGTCGAGCGCCGGCACGGTGCAGAGCAGCACGGCGAGGGTGGCGACAAAGGACGACGAGAACCGACGAAGCATGGTGGGACCGTACCGCAGTGCGACCGAGTCCGGTTCTGGCGGATGCCTCTCGCGGAGGATTGGTGGCTGGCGTCTGGGAGAGATGTGGCGGAGATTTGGGGCCCCGTCTCTCGCCCGTCAGGCCGACTGTGGTGAGGCGCTGGGTGGTGGGCGTGTGCCTTCGGCCTTGGGCCCGGGGGTATCGAGAGGACCAAACCGGTTGTGGATGACGCGGCTTCCGCGGTTCCATGTGAGGTAGCCCCACGCCCACTCGAAGAAGACCACCACACGATTGCGAAAGCCCACCAGTGCCATCAAGTGCACGATCAGCCACACGAGCCAGGCGATGCCGCCACCAAACTCGAGGCCGCCGATCCAAGCGATGGCCTTGGAGCGTCCGATGGTGGCCATGCTGCCAAGGTCTCGGTACCGAAACGTGGCGCGCGGCCTGCTGGCGAGATCGGCCTGAATGCTGTGGGCCGCATGCACACCTCCCTGCAGTGCCACTTGGGCCATGCCTGGCAGGGGCTCGCCGTCGGCACCCATTGTGTGGGCCATGTCGCCGAGCACAAAAATCTCACGATGGCTGGCCAGGGAGAGGTCGGGGCCCACACGCACGCGACCGGCACGGTCGGTGTCGCCAGAGACCTGGCTGCCGAGCGGCGAGGCTTCGATGCCCGCGGCCCAGATCATCGTGCCCGCATCCACGCGCGTGGGGGCCTCGTGTCCGCTGCGTTGGACGGTCACTCCCCCATGATCGATCTCGACCACGCGCGACTCGAGCCAGACCTCGACGCCGATCTGGCGCAGCTGCCGCAAGGCGCTCTCGCGAAGACCATCGGGGTAGGCGCCCAGCACGCCAGACCCGCCTTCGACGAGCAGCACTCTGGCTTCGGCCGGATCGATGTTTCGGAAGTCCTCCACCAGTGTGCGGCGAGCAATCTCGCTCAACGCGCCGGCCAGCTCCACGCCGGTAGGGCCTGCACCCACCACCACAAACGTGAGGTGCTTGCGCCGCACATCCGGGTCGCTGGTCCACTCAGCATGCTCGAACGACTGGAGTACCTTTTGACGGATTTGGATGGCATCTTGGATGGTCTTCAGGCCAGGCGCGTCGGCTTCCCAGCCGGCGTTTCCAAAGTAGGAGTGTGTGGCGCCAGCAGCGAGAACCAACCAGTCGTAGCTCAGGTCTTCATTGCGCTCCCGACCGGCGATGTGCACCGTCTTGCGCTCGGTATCGATCGCGGTGACTTCGCCGAGCCGCACCCGGGCGTTGCGCTGCTTGCGAAGCAAGCTCCGAATGGGCATCGAGATGGATGCTGGAGACAGCACCGCAGTGGCGACCTGATACAGCAGGGGCTGAAAGAGGTGGTGGTTGCGCCGGTCTACCAGCACCACGTCTACGTCTGCATTGGCCAGAGAGCGTGTGGCCTGCAGACCGCCGAACCCTCCCCCCACCACCACCACTCGGGGCCGAGCATCGAGACGTCTGGGGATGACCGGTCGAGAAGACCATCCGGTGGAAGGGTCAGGCAAGGCGGACCTCCGGAGAAGGCCCGATCGTAGACCCCCGCGCGAGAGAGACAAGGGGCGAGCGCCGCGATGCGAAGGGTTCGAACGGAGTTCCGTCGAATGCGCCGTACTGGACCACCCACGGTGCACACGCGCGCAATCATCTGGTCTCCTGCTTGGCTCCGTTACGGGTGATCATGCCGAATAGGACTGTGCTCTGGGTGGTGCCGGCCCTTGGTGAGCGGGCAAGAGACACAAATCTGCCGGAGGGCCTGGAGTTGCGGAGGGTGCTTCGGTACGGTCCTCCCGCCCAATCCAAGGAGCCCCCCATGTACTACCGAATCACGAACGTTTCTTTCAAGCCCGAGAGCCGGGATGCCATCTTCGCCCAGGCCGACAATGTGCGTGACCAGCTGGCGGCGATTGCGGGCTTGAGTGCTCTGCACACCGTCGAGACGGGCGAAGGCTCGATGATGCTCGTGGCGGTCTATGACTCACAAGCCAACGCGGAAGAAGGCGCAAAGGTTGCCCAGCAGGTCCTCGGCACGATGGCCGCCCACTTCACGGCCATGCCCACACAGAGTGTGGGTCCGGTGGTCTGGAGTCTCTGAGCAGCGGCAGCGAGCGGGTCGGTTCGAGTCCGCCACGGGCTTGGACCGGCCCCGGTTCACGCGTCGACCGGCCAGGTGAGTCGCTCCAGTGTGAAGGTGAACGACTCGCTGTCGGTGTCGAGATACACGGTGCCTTCGGTGCGGGTGAGCTGCCAGGTCACCCGGCGACTGAGCGTGTCTGCGATGCGCAAAGCCGTGGCGGGCTCAATGGCGAAGAGCGCAATCTCGGCGGCGTTGTAGACGGTCGCACCGGCGAGCGTGCGAAGCCAGGGCGCTGGGCGCTTGTGGCAGTACACGGCGACCCGGTCTGCGGCTTTGCTGGCCTTGTGTAGGCGGGGAGCACTCGGTGTGCCCACGTCGATCCACGCTTCGAGGCGTCCGGTCAGGTCGCGCTGCCATACGGGGGGCTGGTCGGTGCTGGCCAGTCCCGCGGAAAACGCCACACCTTCAGCGTATTCGAGCGCATAGGCCAGCACGCGGGTGATGAGGTAGGGCGCACTCTCGCTGGGATGTTGCGCAACCTTGAGCTCGAGCGTGTCGTAGATTCCGCGATCCACGTCGGAGAGCGCAATGGAGAAGGTGCGGATGGTGGAGGACAGGGCCATGGCGGGCTCCGGCGCGAGGAGATGTCGGAGCGCGTAGCGTGGTCTCCGCCAAGACGGAGTACACGGACAGCCATTGTCCGCGTGGTGGGAGCGATCGCTGTAGGCTTCCGCAGCGCACTCCTCGGGTGCAGGTGTACCGACGGGGTGCTCGGCGATCCCCTCGACCGCTGGGTGTCCGGTGGCGAGGCGACATCGCTCCAGTACAGACCGGATCGTGCGGTCTTCTGTCGCTTCGTTGCGTTCCATCGCTTCCCCACTTCAGCCACCCCCAGGAATGAGGGTGTTGTTTTTTCGCCCCGCGTCACGCGCGCGAACACCAGAGTCCGTCCTGGCGACCCCTCGAGCTGGGTTTCACCTGTCCGCAGACCGGTGCCCCACGCGTCTGGAACCCTGTCTGTCAGCCCTTCCCCTTCCTCGCTCCCGGAGCTCGCGATGCCTTCTCTCGCTTCCCCCATCCCCATGCATTGGCTGGCGGTTCCCTGCGACTGGGAGCACCTCGCGTCGGCTGCCATCGAGGAAAGCGACGATGGAAAAGCCCTGGGTGCGTGGCTGCTCGACCTTCCTGGTGCCCGCACTCTGTCGGTCTCCCTGTGCGGTGCGCAGCGCAAGCTACGGCTCGGGTTTCCACAAGTGCCCTTTTCCCCCGACAGCACGCTACCCACCCGAGCGCCCGCACCTCTGATCGGCGAGCTGCATACCGCTTTTGGCTGGGAGCTTCGTCTCGACGAAGCGCCGGTCAGCGTCGACCGGTGGCGTCGGGTGGTGGCGCCTCGACCGGGGATGTCCTTCGTTCGGTTGAGGGATCCAGTCCTCCTGCATGTTCGTACGCTGCAGGCCGAGCTGGCCCAGCGTGGAGTGCCGGTCGAACTGCGGGTCGACCTCGTGTGGGACTGTTGTAGTGCGGAGCTTGCAGAAGACGCGCGGCTTGCGATGCAGGCCGCCATTCGACGCCGGAGGTCGCGCAGAGAAGTGCTCGGGCTGATGCGGATCTGGATGAAGGCGGTCGGGTTGCAGACTGTGCTTCGGCTGCATGCCCATGCAGATCCTGGTCGACTGGTGGAAGCTCGGTTGGTGCGCGCGTTGTCTCATGACTTTGGGGCACCGCTCACCACCGGTGCCCAGGCAAGGCCCGTTCACGCCACTCCTGATGTGCTGTTTGGGCTGCTCTCGCTGTGCTCGCTGGCAGAAGCATCGGCAGATGCGGGCCCCGTCGAGTCGCATCGTCGAGATGCGCGCACCGCACTGGCGGAAGTTCCGTTCTGAGGGCGACGTTGAGTGGGGCGAGTTCACCGGTCGCACCCCTTGGGGAGCGCGCTGCCGTCTCTGGGCGCGTCACAATCGCTCCAGTCGATCAGAACGGGATGTCGTCGTCTGCCATGATCCGCATCCTCGGGGCAGGTTCGGGCATGGGTGGGGGGTGGAGGATGGTTCGATCTGCATACGCGTACCGGCGCAGCCCAGCCAGCCACTCTGCGACGTCGATGGACTCTGCGGGCAGCCAGTCGGAGTGGACGGGTGGGGCGAGCAGGTCGGCTTCGGTGTGCTTCCCTTCAAGGCGTAGGCCGCGGGCCTGGGTGGAGTGGAGCAGCCACCGCTCCACTCGATGACGCACAGCGAAGGGAACCGGTGTGTTGTTCGGTCCTTGAATCTGCTCGATGTAGAACGCGCCTGGACTCTGGTGGGAGGGCACGATCCAGGCAGTCGCCAATCGCTCCTGGGAGTCGAGGTCCCGCACGCTGTAGGCGTACCCCTGCCAGGCCCGAGCCCGCCGTGCAAAACCACCGCTACCGATGCAGTGGTGCATTTTCTCCCCTTCTTCGACCAGGGCTTCCGGGCTGGCGATCGGGATGATGCCGGGCACGGGCCCGAGGGGCGGTGGAGGAAAGGGTCGGTGGGCGGGTTCAGTGGCGGTGAGTCGGGCGGTGGCCTGTTCGATTGCTTCGAGGGAGTCGAGATGGGTGAAGGCTGGGCCGGTGTGTGGCGCGTGCGGAGCCGCAGCGTGTACAAACGAGCGAATCGCACCGGCGAGGTTGTTGCCGGTGTGGTGGTCGGAGACGTGAAGGAAGAGACGGGCTGGCAGGCGACCTCCGTGGGCAGCGAGCTCCACCGATGCGACGAGGGCGGCGAGACGACCCGGCGTGAGCGCTGGCCCGTGCTGAAGAATCTTGCGGAGCCAGGGTATCGACCAGACCTCTCCGAGACGGGCGACATCGAGAAGGACCCACTGCTCGGGATCGAGGGGGCCAACCTTGCGGAGCATCTTGAAGAAGCTGCGCGTTCCGGGCCAGCCCACGAGGCGAGCGATTCGGGCCCACCGGTGGCGACTGCGGGGTGCGGCGAGTGCGCGACGGAGACTGCGCCAGGGCTTGGTGGGGATCGGACGCTCCTGCCAGCGCAGGATGGGCCGGAGGTTGGCGGCGGCAGCACCGAGGAGGGGAAGCTCCTGGACCAGCGCGGTGGCGGCGGGACAGCGGGCCAGCAGGCGGAGCGTGTTCCACTGCAGACCCGACAGGGAAGCCTGCAGCACATGTGTGCGGACGTCCTTGGGAATGGTGGACCACGCATCGAGCTCGAAGCGGTAGGGGTAGGGGGCTGCAGATCCCTGCTCGAGGAGGTCGAGGCGGAGGGAACAATGAGCACCCCGCCAGTGCTCGGTCTTCACCCAGCACAGAGCGGCGGGCCAGGGCTGGATCACGGTGATGTGGTGCTGGGTGAAGCGGTAGAGCCGCTGGCGGTCAGGCTTCCAGGTGACCCCAGGGGTACGGGGGCGCTTGGTTTTGGTAGAGGGGGACATGGTGTCTCGCGGGGTCGGTCGCTCTGTAGACGCCCGGCACCATCTCTGACGGACAGTTGGTGTCCGAACTGCGCGGTGATGCATCCGCATTTTCCGGTACAATCTCGATCTCAGTTTCCTTCGAGCGGACCCGATGCCCAAGAGCTTGTCCCGATCTGTGGCCGATGTTGTCGACCGAGCCACGCACAGCGCAGAGCGCGCCATCCGGGATGCAGCTTTTCGCAGCCTGTTGCAGGCCTCACCCCCACAGCCGCTGGCGATTGAGCAGGCGTTGCGGGAGACCGCTGGGATCGTGGAGCGAAGCGATCGGCTTGTCGTTCTCGGGTCGGAGCTACACGATGTCGAGCTGCGTGTGGCACTGATGGGCTGGGCGGCTTGCCATGACCCGAGTCTGTACGTGCGCCTTGAAGCCGGACGCGGGCTCGTGGCGGCGGGTGCTTCCGCAGAGCCGATGTTGCTCAAGGTGCTGGAAGCGGCCCTGGCGCGGGGAGAGCGTCCCGGTCCCAGCGGGGTGGGTGATGCCATCACTCCGATCCTGCAGGTGATCTGTCTGTCGGGAGGGCCTGTGCTCGACCGACTCCTCGACCGTGTGGTGGAGGGAGTGCCCATCGTGGTGGGGATGCTTGTGGTTGACCTGCTGGTGGCCACGGGCCGACCGGCGGCCCTGAAGGCTCTGGGCGCTCGCCTCGTGCAGTCTTCCCACGGCAACCCCAACGATGCCCGTGAGTGGGGTCCGTTGCAGCTCCACCTCGCCGAGGCGGTTCTCGGTCATGGAGGGTCGTCGCCAATGCTGCTGGTTTCGGTGGCTTGCTCGGCGCCGATCACCCGCCTTCGCATTCAGGCGCTCGATGCCCTCACCCATCCCGACCCACAGGTCATCGAGCCGCTTCGGGAGATGGTTTCGGGGCGAGACGGCCTTCTGTCGCGGGCTGCGGCCCGGGTTTGGGCACGGGCTGGGGCCGATGGGCTTGTGGTGCTGCGAGCGATCGCGGAAGCGGCTCTACCCACCCCATCAGCAGCTTGGTGGGTCCTCGTGGAGGCCGAGCCCACCTGGTGTGTGGCTTGCGTGGTCGCTCGGGAGCACACCACCGGCGTGACCTTGCTGCCAGCGCGTGGCAACCGACCCGCCGGAGCCCGACTGCTCTACATGGTGGCTCGATCTGAAGCAGGGGTGCGCCTCCGCATGACCGCGACCCGCAGGCTGCTGGGGTTGGGGGCCGTCGGACGACTGCAGAGCGTGTCTCTGTGGCTGCATGGATGCACGCTTGGTCCACCCACCGACGGCTCGGGTGCATCGCCCGAACACACTGTGGCTGCGATGGTCTTCGAGGTGCCCGACACCCTGCTTGCGTGTGCGCCGAGCCTTCTCCTCAGCCTCGATGCCATGGCGTCCACGCTCACGTTTGGCGAGGTGGAACGATTGGCTGAGCACCTTTGTGTGGTTGCGGCACCCGATGCGGATGCACCAGCGGGAGCCTTTGCTGGCTTGCTCTACCACCGCGATGCGGGCGAGCGGCTGCGGGCCGGACTGGGCTTGTGTCAGTGTCCGATGCCCACGCTGTTCCATGATCTTGTGCAGCGAGCCGTGGGAGAGCGAGAGCCGCTCGTCCAACGATGGCTCTGTGCTGCGGCGTGGATGGCGGCACGAGCGCAGCCGGAAATCTCGAGCCTCTCGGAGGTCGTGCTCCATCAGCTGGTTCAGATGAATCCCAAGCTGGCTGCTGCCCTGCGGCCGGCACCCGAGGGGCCAATCGACGGTCGCGATGCCCAGCTGGCAGAGTGGCTGGCACTCGACAGTCCCGCGAGGGTCGACGCGCTCATCGCACTCAGTCGAGAACACCGAGGGCGGAAGCTCACCCGCATTCAGGCCCGTGACCTCTCCCGCGCCCTCACGCAGCCGGGCCGGGCCCGCCATGTGGTCGGTCTGCTGATGAATCCGAACAAGCCAGGGGCGCTCGCTCGCGCTTTGGTCGTTGCGCGGCGTGCCGGTGCGGGTCGCTCTCGGCGAGCGGCGTCTGCGGAGCTGGCTCTCGAAGAAGCCTGGGTAGACACGCAGCCGGAGCCGGTGGATGTTGGGCCGACCGTCGAGCCCACCGATGATTCGTCTGACATGCTGCCCTACAGCAACTACTTCACCGATGAGTTTGAGACCCGCCACGACCATCCCCGGCGACCCCTCCTGCCTTTCGTGGGGCGGGCACGGGTGCTCTCGCCCATACGACCAGACATCGGAGTGGTCCTGGAGCGCCTGGAGCTCATCGCCCGAGACGACGACGCGCTCTCCACATGGACTCTGGCAGAGCGAACCCCGATGCACCTGGGCCTACCGGCCCGAAGTATAGACGCCCTTCGTGCCAGCCTGAAAGCGGGGCCGCTGCAGCGTTGGGCTCGAATGTTTCCGGAAGCAAAGGGCCTCGAGTGGCCGGCTGAGCGGCCCTTGGTGCTCACCGAACCCACCGCGCTGGCGGCACTCTCCATTGTCTGCGATCTTGTCGTCTGGAGTCGTGTCGCCTCACCGGCGTGTGTCGAATTTGGTCGGCTCTGTGCGGATGCTTGGGACGCGGTCTTACAGGCTGCGCCGCCTGATGAGCCGGAGCTGTCGCACCTCGCCCAGACGCTCTTCGTCTTCGGCCGCTCCTTTCCGGTCGAGACCAGTCGCCTGCTGGAACGGCAACACGCACACCATCCACAGTGGCGGCCGTTGCTCTATGCGGCTTGGCTGGCCTGGCGGGAGCGCTTGGACCGGAACCATTTCGCAGATGGTTTTCCAAGGGTGCGCCGGGTGCAGGACTTTGTCGCCTGCAGCGTGCTGGCCCAGACCCTGGCCCGTCGGATTCCATCGCTGGTGGAGCCGCTGCCGTCGCACCGCTCGCGGCCTCGCCGACCGTGGCTCGAGCCGGTGGTTGCGGCTCCAGAGCCGAGCGAACCGTCGGCTCCAGAGGCAGATCCAGCGAGGCATCTCGCGGTTGTGGCGCCGGTCCTTGCTGCAGGCGCCTGGTCCATGGAAGGGCTGGACTATCCTTCGTTCCGCGTCACGGTTCGCGAGGGATTTTCTCCGCATCTGCGCGATCGGTGGGTGCAGCAGCGGATTGCCGCTGGACTGGCCGTGATCGCTACCGTTCGACGGGGCGCCGAGCATGGCCGTCCCGTCGATCTGCTCCGGCTGTTGTGGTGCCGAGACTTGTGCCTACCAGAGACCAGTCAGGGTCTACCATGGACCCGTGATCCGGTTGATGATGAGGGTCTTTTGGAGACGCAACCTACCTGGGAGCGACCGAGCCTTGACTGGAATCCCGTCGACGACTTCGACCTTCCTCCGCTCGACGACGTCGACCCCATCTTGAACGAGGATCGCAGTGGTCATACTTCGGCTGCGAAGGTCACAGATGTTCGGCCACGATGGAGCATCGAGGCGCTCCTGGCCCTTCCTGCCGACCACCCGCGCTCGGTTGCGCGCTGGATTCCGCCCGCCCATCGACGGCTGGTATTGCATGTGCTTCACTCGATTCGGAGTGCCGAGGAATGCACCGATGATCGGCTCTTTCGCGCTCCCTCCTGGTGGGTCTCCCCCGAGTGTGAAGGGGTCTTGCAACAGGTCATCGATGATGCCCGAGCTTACATGGTGCTGCGGGTTGAGCGTCCTGGACGCACACGCATTGCCCGCAAGACCCTGCGAAGGTTCTGGCGTCGACCCGATGCGGCCGACGTCCCGAGCCTGCATCGGCTGCGCGAACGCTTCGGTGCCGATCGGATGATCGAAGGACTGGTGCAGGGGCTGTTGGTACACCTCGTGGATGGTCCACCTCCCGCCTCCACCGCGCGAGCGGTCGACAAGCAGCAGGCCATTCGCACACTCCGACAGTTGTGTCTTGCCTGGAACTTCGACGAGCCAAGCGCCATCACGGTCCCATCAGAGCAACGCCAAGTCCTTGTGGATGGTGTCGCCGGGAGAGACAGCGGCTGGATGAGCAATCGCGAGGTCCACGAGGCGTTGCGCACTCTGCACCGCACTGTGGAGGGAAGACCCCGAGAGCTGGCGGTCACCCTCGGGTTGTCCGATGCCCAAGGCTTGCCGGCCCTCTTGGGTGGTGCGCGAACCTCCCTCGAGCGCGGATGTGCCGAGCTTCTCTCGAAGCTGGCTCCGGTGCTGTTCAACGAAGCGGAAGCGGATGATCAGTCCGTCGTCTTCGAACTCCGTCCGTTGACCAAGGCGGAGGCCGTGCATCGCGGCGATCGCGCTGGAGATTGCAGCTCGAACAGCGTGCCGTTTCGGTGCATGAGTCCGCACCACATCTACTACGGCGTGTGGCGCGATGGCTTGCCCCAGCGAGGCTACCTCACCCTCTTCGAAGCCGCTGTGCTGCAAGACGACGACACGCGGGTGCCCACACTCGTTCTCGAGACCATCAACATCCCCATCCCGCTCTTCGACTTTGTCCAGCTCGACCTCGTGCACATTGTCGAAGCGATCGCTCACCATCGTGGGCTGGCCCTGCGCATCGCGATGGTCACCGAGTGGTGGGCCTGGAACTATGCGAACAAGACCATCCTGCGAAAGTCCAAGGCGGCTCGAGCAGGAACATCCGTTTGCCTCCAGCCCGCCGATCCCTGGTGCTGGGCCGTCTACCAGATCGTGATGCCTGAGGAGGCCAAGACCTACAGTCCGTTCCAGCACACCACCACCGCGGTGTTGCTCCAGTCTGTGGATCCCACGACGGACCTCTTGCAGCCTGAGAACGTTGGGGAGGCGGAGCGAATCCGTGCTCTGCCGCGCAAGACGATCGTTCCGACTGCATGGGAGGGCGACACCGTGACGGGGTTCATCTCGTCCATGCCCGGTGCGCACTGAACCCAGCATCGACTCAGAGCGAGACCGGCCCCATCAACGACAGCAGCACAAGGCTGCCGATCGTGGTGCTGAGCATGGTGAGTACACCCACCCAAACCGGTGCGAGTCCCGTGCGGGCCAGCTGCCGGAAGTTGGTACTGAGGCCGACTGCGGCCAGGGCGAGCAGCACCATGCCCTTGAAGAGCTTCTTTGCGGCGCCGGCCAGATCAAAGTCAATGGCAGCACTGGCGGCGTCAATCCAGCCGAGGCTGTTGGCGGTGGCGAGCAGCAAGAAGCCGATCAAGAAGTTGGGAAACGACTTGGCGATGCGCTGTCGGAGCGACACGGGGGCACCGTCGGTACGCTCGGGATCGAAGCGGCTGTACGCCAGGCCGAGACCGACGATGACGAAGGCCATACAGCCATTGCGGGTGAGCTTGACCACCGTGGCAACCTCGCCGGCGGTGGGGCTGTAGGCGAACCCTGTGGCCACTACCTGGGAGGTGTCGTTGACCGCCACGCCGGCCCAGGTGCCAAACCATGCATCGGAGAAACCGAGTGCGTGACCGACCAGAGGAAACGACAGCATCGCGATCGTTCCCAGCAGCGTGTTGATGGCAATGGCGAACGCCATCTCATCGTCTTTGGCCCGGATCACCGGTGCGATGGCCGCGATGGCGGTGTTTCCACAGATGGCGGCGCCGACAGCGATCAGCGTGGCGATGCGCACCGGGATCTGAAGCCACCGCCCCATTGCGTGGGCCATGGTGAGTGCCAGTGTCATGAGGGTGCCGATCAAGATCAACGCATGGGCACCCATGCCCACGATCTGATCGAGGGCCATTCGGGCCCCGAGAAGCACAATGGCGATCGGCAGGGCGGTCTTTACGGTGAGGCGCAGACCGGGCGACCAGTCGATGGGTGGCGGGGTGAGGTTGGTCACCAACAGACCCAGAGCGATGGCGAGCAACGCTTCACCGACCACAGCGCTTACGCTGGAAGGCAGGAGCTGGTGCAGTGCATGGGCGGCGAGCGCCACGAGTCCGGCCACCAAAATACCGGCGAGGATGCCCGGCTGGCGGAGTGTGGCAGTCGGAGACGGGGGCGCGGGAGGTTCGGCCAAGGATCGCCTGCAGCGGTAGAAGAAGAGGGCGTCGCCAATCGGCGTGGGCCCCCCCTATTCCGTCTGGTGTGTGGGGACGCGGTCGTCTGTGCCTTCTGTGTGGGACCGCAGTGCCGTGGTGCCGCCAGCGGATGTTGGTGTCGTTGCGGCGCTCGCTCCGCCCGGACTGGGGCCGCTCAGGCTGTTTGTGTGAGTCACGTTTTGGTGGCGGATGCGGCAACGACGTTCGTGAAAAAGGGCAAGCGCTCGGGTGCCAGACTCTATATAACGATTGTAATGTACCGCGGGCGGCACCGTCCGTCGCCGCAACAGTGGGCGTGTGCACGGCCCCGGCTGGCATTCCAGGCGCGCTCCCTGTCTCTTTCCATGCTTCTCAGAAGAGGCGCTGATGTCGACCGAATCCACCGTTGCCCGTCGAACCTTTCTCCAAGGCTTGGGAGCCTCGTTGTCTGCCGGCTGTGCGGTATCTGGCAGCCGGGTGAAGACCGGTTCCGACACGGGAGATGGCAGCAGCGGGGACTCTGGACCTTTCGATGACACTGGCGGCTCGGGTAGACCTGGAGACTCTGGCGACAGCGGCGACAGCGGCGACAGCGGCGACAGCGGCGATACGGGCGACACTGGTGAGCCGGGCACTCCCCTCGCCGATACGGGTCCGGAGCTCGATCCTCGCATCCCCCGCTCGGTGCTCTCTGGCGACGATGCCGAGCTCGACATCGATCTGCAGGTTGTCTCGGGCACCCTGCCCGACGATCTCGACGGTCACATGTTTCTGGTGCACGGCGTTCCCCAAGGGGGTGAGGTGCCTGTGCTGCTGGGCGATGGTCGGATGCTGCGCTTCGATTTTCAGACGGACCGCGTGTCGCTGAAATCCCGCATCGCACGCACCCCTTGCTACTACGCCGACAAGGCCACTGAAGGCGGGACGGGTGCCTTCTCGAACATGGGTCTCGCTCGCACTTCGATGACGCTCGGCAATCGCAACATGGCGAACACGGGCTGGGTGGTGATGGGCGATCGCCTGCTGCTCACCTACGATGGAGGCCGGCCATGGGAGGTGGACCCCGACTCGCTGGAGCTCGCTACGGCCGTTGGCCGCAACGACGAGTGGCCCCTCGGACTGCCGGGCTTTCTCGAGTTTTTCTTGGACTGGCCGTTCCCGCTGCACATGTCGACCGCTCACCCGGCACACGACCCCGGCACCGGCGAGCTGTTCATGGTGGCCTATGCCATGAAGATTGCTGGAGTGGGTGCCACAGTCGAGCTGCTCCGCTGGGACGGCGCAGGTGATCTCGAGAGCTTCCGCCTCACCAACCGCTGGGGTGGCAACATCGAGATTGTTCAGAGTGCACATCAGATCGCCATTACGCGCAACTGGATCCTCATCATGGACACCGCGTTTGTGCAGGAGATGGAGCAGCTGTGGGATGAAGCAGCCATGCGGGCGCAGGCTCCCGACACAGTGGTCTGGCTGGTGCGACGCTCGGATCTCCCCGCGGGAGGCGGTCCTGTGCGCGCGCAGTCCGTGACCATTCCGCGAGAGGCGGCCCACTTCCTCGCAGACTTCGAGGACGCTGGAGATCGGATCACCCTTCACTGCAGCCACAACTGCGCCGCCGATCCTTCCGAGTTCCTCCGCTCGGGCGATACCCGCCCCGACACCGGTGCGGCGGTCTCGTCAGACCTCCACGGAATGTTGTCTTCACCGACCGATTTGGGGGCTCTAGGTCGCCACGTGATCGACGCCGATAGCGCCTCTCTGGTCGACAGTGAAGTGCTCTTCGATGAAGCACACACCTGGGGCGGACCCCAGCTCTACACGCTCGCCGGCATCGAGCCACCGGGATTGCACGAGCACCTGTGGTGGATCTGCACGGGCTTCTCGCCCGAGACTCGTGTGAAGCGCATCGAAGACCTCTACGCCGACTACCGGTATCGGCGTGTGGCACTCTCCGATCTACCCGCGGAAGACGTTCCCGCGCGGCTCTTCCGCATGGATGCCCAGGGCTTGGAGATCCGCGACACCTACGCGTTCCCGGCTGGCCGATTCTGCCTCTCTCCGCAGCACGTCCCCCGGCGGGGCGCTACCGACGATCTCGATGGTTACATCGCGATTGTAGTGCTTTCCGACGATACGTCCACAGAAGGGTCGACCGGCGACGAGCTGTGGATCTTCGATGCGGCCGACTTGGCCCAGGGTCCGCTGGTGCGCCTCGCACACCCCAACCTGACGCTTCCCTTTACGCTGCATACCGCCTGGATGCCTGCCGTGGCACCGCGCACCGCCAGCTACAACGTCGATGTGCGTGCGGACCACGAAGAAGCCGTCGCGAAGCTGAACGAAGAGCTGCAGGCGATGTTCGAGCGAGACGTGTATCCGAACTTCTGAGTGTGCCCGTTCTTCCGGTTCGGTCTCCCGCGATCGGGCCACCGGTCGGCCACCCCATCGCTCGGTCCATTCATCTCGCGTCCTTCGGACGGAGGCCCGTGGGCAATCACGAAGCTCCTGCGGGGCGGTTGATGGGGAGGTATCCACCCTTGTGGGCAACCGGGCAGCAGCCGAATACAATAGGGACCATGCCCAGACCCTATTTTCCGCACACGCTTCATGATGTCCTACGCAACGTTGATGGCGGACTCGGTCTGATCGCAGCCGATCTGTCCGACGGCAGCTTGGTGGTGCTCAAGCGGAATCGGCGCGGTGGGGGCTATCGAATGACCCACTACACCGATACTGCACGGACCGGAGTGCGCACCCAGGAGGAGTTTCCCGAACGCGTGGAAGCCATCAACGCCTACTCGCGGGTGATCGGCCTCGGGGAGTTTCTGTAGCGAGCGGGCGGGCTTCCGGATGCTGTGCGGGCAACCTGCTGAAATGCTGGGCGCCCATCCGATGAAGCGCAAGAGCTACTCCATGTAGCCCAGGGCTTCGAGCTGGCGCTGCTGCAGGGTGCGCTCGGTGGCCTTGGATTTTTTGGTCCGATTGCCGGTGACACGCGGCAGATCGCGGCGTCCGGGGCGGTATCCGGAGATGACCTTGGGCGCGCCCACGGCAAATCCGGGCTGATCCCGGGTTTCCTGGGTGCGGTCGGCTCCGGAAGAGCGAATGCACATCTCCGCCTCCACATAGTTCCACGAGGAGTCCAGTCGCAGTCGCTCGCGGCTCCACTCGCCATCGGTCTCCAAGCTCACGGATTTTTCGAAGATGGTCTCGGGGGCCTCACCGGGCCGCGCCAAGGTGACCATCACGTTTCCGTTGGGCTCGAACTCGTCGGATTCGTCAGTCGCGGCCGCGAAGCCGTACTCGAACACCAACATGGCCTTGCCGGGCAGCATCAGGTCGTGACAGTTGTTGGGCTTGGCGAGCAACCGACGCTTCTTGCCCCCGATCTTGGCCTTCATGACTTCCTTCGACAGGGCAAAGTCGTAGAGTGCCTCATCGATATAGGGCTTTGGTTGGCGGTTTGGCACCGCTTCGGTCTGCATGGGCGGCAACGCGGCGAGCTGGGGACAGAAGTCGGCCGCATACCGCTGCGATCGCATCGGATGGTATGGCGGTGTCCACTGCCATACGATCTCACCGGCAGTCGTGACCTCGAAGATCCGCCCCCCACGACTCGAGGTGATCACGACATTGCCGTTGGGAAGCTTCTGCGCAGTGCCAGCAGTGTCGGAGAAAAAGCGCTCGTCGGTGTAGCGCCAGACCACTTCGTTGGTCGACGGGTCGATCTCCAACACTTCGCTCTGGCGATTGTCGGAGTGGTAGCGGTTGTTGAACAGCAGCACGTTTCCGGCACCGGGAACGTCATCCCCCAGCAAGATC
>MDTC01242076.1_pt1 | contig 18970 bp, 18 predicted proteins | sample 811181 | NCBI WGS metagenome assembly MDTC01 (sample SAMN05326644, study PRJNA326480) | marine metagenome | isolation source: seawater | place: Pacific Ocean: North | collected 2011
AAAATAGAGAGAGATTCTAATATAAATAAATTATTAATAGAAGATCATCATATTTTTGAAAAGAAAAATATAAAATGGACTATGGCAAAAGATGATGTTACACCACAAGACATTTTTAGATTAACAAATGGTGATGCGTCAGATAGGGCTAGAGTTGCAAAATATTGTATTCAGGATTGTAACTTAGTTCATCATTTAATGAATAAGATAGATGTAATAACAGGATATGTAGAGATGGCAAGTATATGTAGTGTACCAATAAGTTTCTTAGTATTTAGAGGTCAAGGTATAAAATTAACAAGTTATGTAGCCAAAAAATGCAGAGAAAAGAATACATTAATGCCAGATTTGGAAAAATCATTTGATGATAGTGGTTATGAAGGAGCAATAGTATTGCCACCAAAATGTTCAATGTATATGGAAGATCCAGTTGCTTGTGTTGATTATTCATCATTATATCCATCATCAATGATAAGTCAGAATTATTCACATGATAGTAAAGTGTGGACAAAAGAATATGATTTAGAAGGTAAATTAATAAATGAAACTGGAGATATTGATGGAAGTGGTAATTATATATATGATAATTTACCTGGTTATGAATATATAAATATAGAGTTTGATACATTTAAATATAAACGAAAAACACCAACATCAAGAGCAGAGAAAGTAAAATGTGGAATTAAAATATGTAGATGGGCTCAATTACCAAATAATGAAAAATCAATTATGCCAGCAATTTTGGAAGAATTATTAAAAGCAAGAAAGGCAACAAAAAAACTAATGAAAAATGAAAAAGATCCTTTTATGGAAAATATATTAGATAAAAGACAATTGGGATATAAAGTAACTGCCAATTCATTATATGGTCAATGTGGTGCAAAAACATCCACATTTTATGAGAAAGATGTTGCAGCATCAACAACAGCAACAGGTAGAATGATGATAATATATGCAAGAAGAATGATAGAGGAAGTGTATGGTAATTTAACATATGAAACAAAAGAAAATGGAAAAGTAATAACAAATGCAGAATATGTATATGGTGATACGGATAGTGTATTCTTTACATTTAATTTGAAAGATGCAGAGACAAAAGAATTAATAAAAGGTCAAAAAGCATTGGAAATCACTATTGAAATAGCACAAGATGTAGCAGATTTATGCACATCATTTTTAAAACCACCAATGGGGTTAGAGTATGAAAAAACACTGATGCCATTTATATTATTATCAAAGAAGAGATATGTGGGAATGTTGTATGAATTTAATCCAAACAAGGGTAAAATGAAATTTATGGGATTATCATTAAAACGAAGGGATTCTTGTGATTATTTAAAGGATACATATGGTGGAATATTAAATATATTGATGTATGACAATGATGTAGAGAAAGCCATAGAATTTTTGAATCAATCATTAAATGAATTAATTAGTGGTAATGTACATATGGACAAATTAGCAATAACTAGAGCATTAAGAAGTGATTATAAAAATCCAAATCAAATAGCTCATAAAGTGTTATCAAATAGAATAGGTGAAAGAGATCCAGGAAATAAGCCAAAACCGGGAGATAGAATAAAGTATGTATTTATAAATAATGATAAACCGAAAGCATTATTAGGAGATAGAGTAGAGACACCTGAGTTTATTATAGAAAAAAAATTACAAATAGATTATACTTATTATATTACGAATCAATTAATGAAACCATTACAACAATTATTTGGATTAGCATTGGAACAAATATGGTTTAATAGAGGTAAGAAGCAAGCAATAAAAGAATATAAGAAAGAATTAGATAAAATGGACAAAGAGTCAAAGGATGATTATGAGTTATATATGAAAAAGCGTGAAAAATATTGTTCAGCAAAAATTAAAACAATATTATTTGATAAAATGTTAAACAAGATCAATTTAGATAAGAATAAAATGCAAAAAATATCAAATTTCTTTGTATAAAATAATAATAAATAATTTTTTTGTTTTTTTAATTTGATTCATTATTGTTATTAGGTGGTGGAAAATACAAAGGAAAATCGAATGTATAAGATAAATTATTATTAGATGGATCAATATTGTTAAATATACTAGATATTTGTTGCATACTTTGTGTATTCAAAGGTACATTAGTGAAGGTATAAATATTATTATCATTAGATGAAGAATTGTCTGCTAAAGGAGGTAAATCATCATATGTATTTGTATTATTTCCACTTATATCATTATTATTTACATCATTGTTACTAAGATCTCTATTATTTGAATTTGTAGTAGATTGATTAGTAAGATCAAGTCTACATACAGGGCAAGTAGTATTATTTTCTAGCCACCTTTTAATAGCATTAGGTTTAAAATAATGACCACAACTAATAATTTGACAAACATCTTCATTTTCAACAAATTGATCATGAGTAATATAACATCTTGGTTCACTTAAAGAACTGGAATATTGAATAATTTGAGTATGTTGTTGTAATTGTGTTTCGGTTAATCCATTAGAAGTGGGTGAATTAAGAGAATTATTTAATTGAGTTGTTAATCTGAATAATATAGAATTATAATATTCATCATCTAATAAAGAATTACGTCTAGAATATAAAGGATCTCTGAATGAACTGGAAAATCGTGTTGATCTATTTGTTGTATTCATTTGTTCAAGAAGTCTAATGAGAGAACTAATATTACGATTATAATCATACATATTTAAATTATAAAGTTGATTAGTGTTGTTGTAGCCATTAATAATTTCTCTTAAATTATTCATAATATTGTTTCTTCTATTTTCGTTCATATAGTTATTATTAATATTATTATTATTAATATTATTATTATTATTATTCATATTATAAATAATAAACTTGTATTTAAGTAATAATATTATAACAAAAATAATATTAAAAACTACTATCATTTAATAGTAATGGAATTATCTAAATATAAAAACAAAGGTTTATCTGGATTAGTAAATTTAGGAAATACTTGTTTTTTGAATACAGCAGTTCAAATATTAAGTCATACATACGAATTAAATGAATTTTTGAATAGTGAGAAATATAATAAATTTGATAAAAATATAGATGATTCTGTAATATTAAGAGAATATGATGATTTAAGAAAAACTCTATGGAATCAGAATGGGAAAATATCACCTCAAAAATTTATATATCATATGTTTACTATTGCAAATAAAAAAGATAGAGAATTATTCACTGGTTTTAGTCAAAATGATATGCCTGAATTTTTATTATTTATTATTGATTGTATGCACAATAGTATATCTAGATCTGTAGAAGTTAAAATACAAGGTAATGTAGAAAATGACATAGACAAAGTAGCAGTCAAATGTTATGAATATTTGAGAGATACATATAATAGAGAATATTCAGAGTTTATTGATTTGTTTTATGGCATTTATATTTCAGAGATTTTATCAAAAAGTGGCAAAAAAATATTGAGTATAAAACCAGAGCATTATATGATGTTAGATTTACCAATACCAAAAAAAGAAAAAATAAATTTATATGATTGTTTTGATAGTTTTATAGATTATGAGAATATGGAAGGAGAGAATATGTGGTATAATGAAAAAAAAAATCAAAATGAAGAAGTAAAAAAACGAATTATTTTTTGGAATTTTCCAAACATATTGATGATAAGTTTGAAGAGATATGACAATAGTGGTGAAAATAAAATAACAGATTTAATAGATTTTCCTATAGAAAATTTGGATTTATCAAAATACATTAAAGGATATAAAGCATCGACATATAAATATGATTTGTATGGTATAATTAATCATATGGGAGTAGTAAATGGAGGACATTATACAGCATTTATTAAAGTAGCAAATGGTGAATGGTTTCATTTTAATGATGATAATTTATCAAAAATAAAAACAAATCATTTAGTTACACCAATGGCGTATTGTTTATTTTATCGTAAAAAAAATAATGTATTATAATATAACAAATGGATGAAAATGATCAAAATAAGCAAGAAAATATTGTTGAAGATTCATTAAATTATATTTTAAATGAAACAACAATAACAATAGTATTATGGCTTTTGGCGGCATATTTTGTTGTTTCAGCTATTAAAGGTAATTTTACTTTAGCCAATCCAAATTTTAGTTTTTTAGTAAGAATCATTGATTTTTCAATAATGTTACTATTGGTATTATATGTTTTGTATTCTTATTATAATCTAGAAAGTGAAAATAGAGAAGAAATTGTTTCTTATTCGTTTAGAGAACTTAGAGATGTTTTAACATCTCCTGGTAATAATTTCTTGAATGTTTTATTATACTTTGTTATTTTGTATGCTTTATTATATGTTTTACAAGTACCATTTGAATCAGGACAAATGCCAAGTAGTATTGGATTTTTAATTGGATTATCTTATGCATTATTGATTTTATTTGCTGTTTTGTTTATAGTGGATGATTTGTTAGGAATTAAGATAGTTGATTCTTTATTTGATGTTTTGGATAAAATGTTTTATGGAGTTTCAAAAGATTCTGAAGAAGAAGAAGAAGAGCAAACCACAGATGCTAGTGGTAATGTAGTTTCTGAAAATGAACAAGTTTATAATGTATCAAACAATCTCTATACTTATGAAGAAGCTCCATATGTTTGTCAAGCTTTTAATGGTCGTTTAGCCAATTATGATGAGGTTGAGCAATCTTATATTAATGGAGGTGAATGGTGTAATTATGGTTGGTCTCAAGATCAATTAGCATTGTTTCCAACACAAAAGAAGACTTGGAATAAATTACAAACAAGTGAAGAAAATAAAAACAATTGTGGAAGACCAGGTATAAATGGTGGTTATTTTGCTAATCCTAATATTAAATTTGGTGTAAATTGCTATGGTGTAAAACCAGCAGCTAAGCAAATGGAATTAGATATGATGGAAGCAAATAAGAATCGTCCATTTCCTAAATCTAAGCAACAAATGATGGTGGATCGTAAGATTAAGTTTTGGAAGGATAATGCAGATAAATTATTAACAATCAATTCATTTAACAGAGACCAATGGTCTAGATATTAAAAAAATAATTTCAATAATGAAAAACAGCATTAATATTTTTTTAAATATATTATAAAATTGAAAAAAATGATTAACATAAAATTCATAATATTTATAATTACCAAGACTATAGTGATGAATAATTTTTGAAGAAATATTATATTGATTTAATTTTGATGCTAATTTATCAAAATTAACTTTATAAAGAAAAGGATATTTCTCATTTTTTATTTTATAATCAAAGTATTTGAAATAATATAAATAATAAGCTTTTTTTCTAATCGTATTTATTATTCTCATTTTATTATTTAATATATATAAATAATAAAAATTTAGTTCATTTTTGCTTTTTTTAAAAGTTCTTGAAAATATGCATCTTGTTCTTCTTTTTCCTTAGCTTTTTGTGTCTTTTCTATTATATATTTTTCTTCTTCTTCTATTTCGTCGGATGAAAATAGTAAAGTTTCAGAATTATCATTATAGGATATATTTAAAGACGGATTCCAACTATCAATATGATATCCATATGTATATCCTATTGCTGTATCTTTATCTTTTATTGTATAATCTTGTAACATTTTATCATTTGGATCAACTTCAACAAATATCCTTGTTTTTTCTTTCTTTTTTTTTGATGAATATGTAGAAGAAACTTCTTGACTTCTGAACATTGAAAAAAATATTCTTTTATAGATTTGTTTAATTGATTTTCCTAGTTTTGTAACAATATAATTGCTTATATCGATAGGTACAATCAAGGTATTATAATCGCTATTTATTAGATTATCTGGTACTTGGAATGAGGACATTTTTGTTAATCTAGATTCCTTATCGAAAATGTAAAATTCTTCTGATCGATCATATCTATTGTAACTTTCCCAAAAGGGAGACAAATAGACTATATCTCCTACTTTTATAGAATTATACAACATTAATATATTTATTTCTGATTTAAACAAGCCTATGTACCATGAAAATTTTAAAGGAATATGAGTCTCACCTTGAAAAAATTGTTTTATATTATTTAACAAAGGTGTACTTTTATCATTACTTTCATCAGGTCTAATTAAACCATTTGGGAGTCTTTCCAAATATAAATTATTTGTATAATCTTTTGTTTTAGCAACTACAAAATGTTTATTATATAATGGGTCATTCAATTTGTTTATATCTTTCTGAAATTGCGATAGTTTTGATTCCCAACTAAAAATAATTGGAACACAATCCTTTCTATATTTTTGTGGCAAATCTTCCCATAATACAAATAATTTCAAAGGTGAAAAAATAGTTATATGTTTTCCGGCGTTTCCAGTTGGTGATAAATATTTATGAAATATTTTTTGAAATTCTGAATCTTTATAATAACTTGGATTTATTACATTAGCAATACGCCAACTATCAGTAAAAAGAGTGTAATAGTTAATATTTTTTTCTTCCTTACATTCTGGTAATTTCCATATTTTTTCTTCTATCATACGTCTCTCAAATGGATATAAAATTATTTCAGGAATTCCAATATTATCTCTATCTCTATTTAATAAACTATAGTCTTGTAAAAAATTATATTTCATATAATGTTTTGAAGTATCTATACCAGCAATAGCATACATTCCATTAATATCAGGATTTGTTTCTAAAAAATGTTTTGTAAGACAAGGATCAAAAAAATTCCCTTGTAGACCATTGCAAAATGATTTTTCTATTTTATTGCAAGATTCCAAAAATGATAATGTATATCTATCGCCTCTGCTATATTTACTGGGTAATAACAAATTTACTAGTTTCAAATCTCGTTTTACAACAAATATTGTTAAATTACCTTCATCATCACCATAATTATAAGAATAACCAGGATAAGGATAAAAAAAAACATTATGATTTTTATGTAAACAATATGAACTAGTATCCTCCTCTTCATCATATTCATTTTCTGACTTAGAATCATTTACTTTTTTAATACCACAATAATCATTATTCAATAAACTCTTTTTTTCAATAGAACGAAATAAAATAGTCCCTTTTGGTATAGTTACAATAGGTATTTCATAAGTTTCTCCATTTTCATTTGTATAAGATAATGTAGTAAACATTTTTTCTAGAATATTATTACCCCCTTTTCTTACACTACCATTCTTTTTTTTTGTGAATCTTTTTAACTTTTTATTTTTTCTTGATTGCTTTCTTGTTTGCTTTCTTGAATTCATATATATATATATATATATATAAATATAAATCTACTAAATATGACTTATAAGTTAGCATTTATTTTTTATTTAAAAAAATATTTTTAACATCTTCATAATTTAAGTCCAAATGTGTTTGTAATTCTGGTACCGAATCATCTAGATCTATTAATAAGTGAATTCCTTTAACCCAATCATTATCAGTAACTCTTAAATCTGTCTTAGCTAATAAATTTTTATTTGCATCAATATATCTTTTAAATTCTCGTTTTCTTCTAGATTTTTCCAATTGAATTTGTGTTTTTAAAATAGTTTTTTGAGTTTGAATTAGATTAGGTCTTGGAGGTAGTGAAGAAGGACTTAACGATTTGTTTGCTTTTAAAGGTAGTTCATAATCAATAGTAGTTAATGATTTAGAATGTTCCATTCCTCCTAATGTTTTTGTTCTTCTTCTTTGGGTTTTAGATTTTCGTTGTTTTAATTGACTGCCTTCTCTAGTTTTGCGTTTATCATTAAGTGGAAATGATTCAAATTGTTTTTGTAAATTTATTAATTCTTGATCAATTACTTCCATTTTTTCATTCAACGAATTTGCTTTTCTTGTTTGTTTATTTTTAGATCTTTTAGAAAAGTAATCTGCATTTTTTTTATAAAAATCATTATTTTCCATACCACCTAATAAACGTCTAGTTTTATAGATTCTTCTTGATGGTATTAAATTAATATTAAATTTTACTTTTTTTGTATTTTTTGGCATTATATAATATTTATACATATTTATTTTGTTAAATATTTTGTTAAAAAGTTACTATAGTACCATTTAAATAATGAACGTGAATATTGATGATTAATATAACGCTTAAGAACAAATTTAGAAAAAGGAAGAATATCTGAGCGTCTTAATTTATTATATGATGATTTTTTGTAAATGATATGCATTTTTTTAGATTCTTTTAAATGCTTTATACAAGTTTTATATTTTATTTGATATGTATTATCATATTCCCATATAAGTCTTTTAATATCATCAGGTAAATTATGCATTTTGATAGTTTTATGTAAATAATATTTTTTATTAAAAATAATATTATTATTTCAATTTTTATTTACTTTTACTTGATTTATTTTTTATGATTCTATTATTTCTTGAAGTTGATTTGGTTTTTTTTTGAATACTTTGTAAAAATTCATTTATTTTTTTATCATCAATTGAATTATCTTCAAAATTAATGTTATCATCATCAGAATCAGAATCATTATTGTATCCTTCATCTAAATTTTCAAATTCAATTGGTATTTCATTAACAACATTATTACTATAAACAAAATCAGTATTATTAATTAAATCACTTAAAAATGGATTATTTATTTTATTTTTCTTAAAAATTCTAGATGCAAATAAACTTGGTATTCCTAAATGTTCAATACGTTGACAACCATCTTTTGATGTTTCAGGATCACAATGAGTAATTGCAGTCTTCATAGGGTATTGTAAACAATATTGATCATTACATATAATACTTTTTGCAAACGATTCACTATGAAAATAATTCATTTATATTATTATATTATATAAATAATATTTGATTTATTTAGATTCATTTCTTTTTAAATCTTTTGATGTTTTTATTTCTCTGTTATCTTTTAAATATTTAATAATATATTTTACTTGATCATCATTTTTGATTATTTTATTTAAACATTCTTCAATATATTGAAATGTGAGAGGAGAATATTCTTTTTTGTCAAAATATTTTAAATATCCATCACTAATTTCAATGCGTTTATCTTGGATAGTATTCAAATCCATATAATTGCATATATTGGATGTAATATTATTTTTATTTTCTCTTAAAATTCTAATATTTTCATTATTTTTTTTGATTTCATTATCAATAGCAACCCATTTTTTAATATCATTTATAAATTGATCTCTAGACATATATGTTAAATATGGAAATATTTTTATATTTAACATAGAAATATATATTTACTTTCTACCTTTTCCCTTTCTCTTGGTTTTATTTTTTTTGGATTTATTTTTTTTGGATTTCTTAAAATAATTGTTTATACCAACAAAAATAGCAGGAATTACGATTTCGTGTATTCCACCTTTAGTTTTTTTATTTTTTTTACCTCCTTTACATGTCTTGTTATGTTGAGACATTTATATAATACATATAGATTAATTTTATACCTAAATGTATTTACTTTCTTCCTTTTCTCTTGGACTTATTTTTTTTTGTTTTGTTTTTATTTGATTTCTTAAAATAAGTATTAGCACCAACCAAAAAAGCAGGCAACAAAAGATCATTTAATCCACCCTTCTTTTTAGATTTCTTCTTAGGATGGCAAACACCGCACATACCACCTTTCTTTCCCTTCTTTTTGCAACTCATACCTCCGTGTGTTTTCTTATGGGTTTTACCACCCAACATTTTCTTCAATTCAACCATAATATAATATATACAAATAAAAAATTTACGCAAAAATATCTAAATTATTAGTTTTAGTATTATTCAGTATTTTTATTAAAATATAAAATATAGCTAAAATTATAAAAATAAAAAAAATGTGATAAATGCATATTAACCAAATATAAATATAAATTTCATTATAAAGATGTGATATAATTGGTTTAATAACATATTTATTTATTTCATTACTTTTGAATAATTCTAAACAAGAACTACGTAACTTATCCATATAAGAAAATTATAAATTAATAATAAATGTGTTACGCGTTTATAAGTATTTATAAAAATCTGATAACACAATAAAATGGAGTCAATCAAAACACCATCAGATGATTTTAATTTTAGTGATTTAGTACTAACATCCCCAATTACTATGAATAGTGGAACTCATTTCATTAAGTACAAGTTCAATGATAATCAATTTTATTTGCAGCCACCAAAATCTCTTCTAAAGCAAAACATTACCAAAGGTCAAAGAAGAATGTTTTGTGATTTATTGTTTACAAATGAAAATGATGAATTTCTTAGATGGATTGAGAATTTAGAAGAGTATAGCAAAAAATATATTTTTGATAACAGAAACAATTGGTTTGAATCAGAATTAACAGAAGATGATATTGAGATTTCTTTTACACCAATTTTGAAATCATACAAAGGTGGTAAATTTTATATGTTACGAACTTTAATTCCAACTTATTTAGGTACAATTAATCTCAAAATTTATGATGAAAATGAAAATAATATAGAAATTGATCAAATTAAGGAAAATGATAATGTAATGACTGCATTAGAGTTTAAAGGAATTAAATGTTCACCACGTAGTTTTCAAGTCGAAATAGAATTAAAACAATTATTATTATTAAACAAAGAGAATATATTTGATCAATGTATTTTGAATAAGCCATCTTTAGTAAAAAAGAAAATAGATACTCAAGAAGAGAATGTAGAGAATATTTTAGAAGAAAATATTAAAATTGAAGTTGACACCAAAGATGATTTAGAAGAAACAAAAGAAGAATTATATCCTATTGAGCAATCAAATCTAGAAAAAGAAGTACAAGAAGAATCATTGTCAAATGAAGAGGTAAAAGAAGATATAGTGCAAGTAGCAGAAGAAGAAGAGAAATTAGAAGAAGAAGAAGAAGATGTAGTAGATGTAGAAGAAAAGGAAGAAGAAGGTGAAAAATCTAAAGAAGATTTAGAAAATTTAAATTTTGATGAGCCTGAAGAAATAGAATTACCTTTAGAAGAAGTTTTAGAAGGAGAAGTAGTATCTATAAAAAAACCAAATACTATTTATTATGAAATGTATAAAGAGGCATTAAAAAAGGCCAAAATGGCAAAAGATTTAGCATTAACCAGTTATTTAGAGGCAAAAAGAATAAAAAATCAATATATGTTGGAAGATTTAGAAGATAGTGATTTAGAAGATGATACATTCAATAGTCTTAATGATTAAAAAAATAAAAGATTTCTAGAAAAAAAATTTTGTCTACCGATTATATAATAGCAATGCCATTGTTAAAAAACTTGATGAAGTATTTAAAGATTTTACTACCTATAGTTGTAGTTGTTTTAATTGCATATTATTTACATAGCTATGCTCATTCCAAGAATTTAGTAAAAATGGGTATGGAAAACGCTGAAGAATCACCAAAAACAGATGTTCCTGGTGTTACTGAATCTGTTACCAATGCTCCTTACACTAACCATAATGTTGCACAAGCCACTGATCTTTTACCTAGTGATATGAACTCTGGTATTGATGGAGTTATGGCTGGATCTGCCAATGGTGTTGCCGTTCCTGATATGTTGGAAGCTGGTCACCACATTGGTTTAGATACAATTGGACAAACTCTAAGAAACGCTAATCAACAATTGAGATCTGATCCTTTTATCCAAAAGAAAGAAGTTTGTGCTTGGAATCAAAGTACCATTGAGCCTGATTTAGCACGTGTTCCTTTAGAATTAGGTGCTTCTGCTTAAGTTTATTAATTAATTTATCTTTAGACTGCATTTTAAAGATAAAAAAGTATGATATTTTAAAATAAATAATAAATATATATAATGGATAAAACAGATATTTTAGGTTATATTTTAATATTTTTTGTTATTATTATTTGCACATATATTTATTTTGATACAGATAGTTTTCAATTAAAGTGTATAGTTTCCACTATTGATGGTAATAAATATTGTGTAAGGGAGAGAGAGAAATTACAAAAAGCTGCGGATTTATTAGCAAAAACTACAGAAAAATGTAAAAAATTAGTTAGTTATGTAAAAGATAAACATCCTGACAATGAGAATGTTAAACGTTTAGTTGAAGGATATAATCCTAAAAAAATTATGGAAACTTTACCTACAAGTCAATTTACTGCATATAGTGAGAACAAAGGAGAGAAATTAGCTTTTTGTTTAAATAGAAAAAAGGGTGATGATGATAATTTAATTGATGAACATACATTAATGTTTGTTGCTATTCACGAATTGTCTCATGTTGCTACAGAATCAATAGGTCATAAACCCGAATTTTGGCAAAATTTCAAATTTTTGTTGCAAAATGCAAAGGAAGCAGGAATACATAATCCTGAAGACTATAAGAAATCTCCAAAAGACTATTGTGGAATGAAAATACATGATAATCCTTATTTTGATGTTTAATAAAAAAAAACTAAAAAAATATAGCCATATTTAGTATATGGATATATTTAAAGTAATATTATCAAATGGAAAAACTATTATTTTTGGAAAGGATGATTCTTATCAAAATAATGAAGATACAATTGTTACTAATCAATATTTATATTTAGATGATAGTATCCAAACTATAAAAAACAAAATTATTATTGCTTTAAATTATGAATATAGTTATGATGAAATCTATTTATTTAGCAAACGTGAAAATGAAATCAACAAATCTCACATTTATTATGAGATTAATGATAAAGATGAAAATATTAGTAAGGATAATTTTCAAGATTTTATGAACAATATTGTTGATCAAGATTATGAAAAAAAAGATTTTTATACTTATGATGATTTAATCAACTTACCTAATGTATTAGAGACTGAAGTTTTTGTTGGTAATAAGTTTCAGAGAGATCATAATTATCTTTTAAGTATTGATCCTAGAAAAATAACAAAAAAAGTTGAAACAAATGTATATAGTTCTGATAGTTCTCTCTTATTAAACTTTATCTCTAACTCTAATACTTTATATTTAGTATTTGCTGAAGAGATCTTAAATCCTGATTTTAATAAATCTATTCAAAAAGAATATTTAATTAGCATTTATTATCAGAATTTATTCAAAAAAGGTATATTCTCTCTCACTGAACTTATTAAAAATAAAGAATCTCTCAAAAAAGAAACAAAAAGCAAAATTACAAAAGATCTAATTAAAGTTTATCAATTAGTTGATAAATTCTATGAGATTTATGATATTACAAAAGAAGATCCTATTAAATACAATCAAATTGGTGTTAAATATTGTGAGATTTCTATTAAAAATAATATGTCATCTCTCTTTCCATTGTTTACTATTTTTAAAAATATCCATGCATCAAAAGATGTTCCATTTATTAAATACAATCCAGGATTAAAGAGAGATACTATGTATAGATTTTATAGTGAGAAATTGTCTAAAAATGGTGATAAAATGCCTTATTTACCTATTCCTGATATTATGAAATTTGTAAAAGAATTAGGTAAAAGTGATGAGATTGTTATGGTTATTAAACACACATTTCATTCAAATCCTATGAATGTTATTTTAATTATAAAAAAAAATGGTGATATTAATGTTTTATTGAATTTCTCTGAACTCAAAGATATTGAATTAGATAGTGCAAAATTCAAATTACAAGATATTATGAACGAATGTGTTAATCCAATCTTAGTAAAAATGAATGAATATATGGAACCTATTGGATATGAATTTAATTATTATTCTAATTTTAACAATTCTAATATTGGTCTACAAAACTTGGAATTAAACTTTAATCTCAAAATTAATAAGAAAATTAATTTTAAAAAATACAGAGAATTCTTATCTTGTATGTTTTACATTGTTTCTTCTGAGACTGACAAAATTTATTTTAAAAGAGTTGAAAATTACGTTATTATGAATCCAGAAGATGAATTCATCTCTAATGAATTCAAAAAAAAAAGTGAAATGGATGATATTGTTCTTGAATTAATTAATGAATTCTCTCTTGATAGAACTTCTGCAGAAGAGAAAATTAAGAATTTTATTTCTAATCACAAAATTTTAAATGGAGAATTATTAGAAAATTCTGGCTTCCCTTTAGAGATTACATTAAATAATAACACAAATATATTGAATATTTCAATAAAAAATATCAATTCTATTTTCTTTGTTAATTTGTTTATGAAATATATTCATAGTTTTATTTATTTATATCAATATCCTGAAAAAATCTCAAAAATATTGGATTCTATTGTTAAATTAACAAAAAAAGAGATTGATTATGAGAAAATAGAACAACTTACAAAAACAAATTTAGATATTGATAAAAAAACTACTACTATTCAGTTTGATGATGAGATTGATACTGATTTTTTCTCTAATAATAAAAAAGAAGAAGAGATTTATGGTATGGATGATGAAGAAGAAGGAGAGATTTATGGTATGGATGATGATGATGAAGAGGAAGAGGAAGATGAAATGGAGGGTGGAAATGGAGATGAATTAGAGATTAATTTGGAAGGAATGAATATTAAAAATCCTAATCCATTCCAAAAGAGAATAGAAGACAGAGAACCAAATTTAGTTTTAAAGAAAAAAGAAGGTAAATATAATCCTTATTCTGTTAGTTGTCAATCCAATTTAGATAGACAGCCTGTCATTGTCGATGATGATGAGATGAAGAAAATTAATGAAAATCATAGAGATTCATATAATGAAGCAATCAAATATGGATCAGATCCTAATAAACAATATTGGTATCTCTGTCCAAGATATTGGAATCTTAAAACAAATACTAGTTTATCAGAAGAACAAGTAAAAGAAATCTTGAAAAAAGAACCCAAAGCAATTATACCTCCCAAAACAAAAATATTACCAAAAGGATCATATATTTATGAATTTAATCATCCAAAAGAACATCTAGATAGTAATAATAATTATATTTATCATTTTCCAGGATTACAAAAAGAATCTCACCCAAAAGGTTATTTATTACCTTGTTGTTTCAAAAAGAAAAAAAAAGATGAGAAAACAGATGAAAAAGAAATTAAAAAAGAAAAACAGCAAATTAGTTATGTTGTTGCATCTACTATTTATCCTTTATCTCAAAATAGAATGGGATTCTTACCTAATGAAGTACAATTGTTTATGGATTTTGATAACAAATCATGTGTTGATAAATCTAATCCATCCATTATTAAACCTAATTCAAAATGTCTAATCCGATATGGTGTTGAACAAGATTCATTAAAATCTCTACTTGGATGTTATGCTGATTTATATGGATATATTCATAAAATTCCTAGTCCTTCTATTGAGAATATGATTAAAATATTACACAAAAGTATTGAATTAGATGATTTTATTAAAATACAAAATGGTTCTTTTGTATCATTATTCCATCTCAAAGATGCTACAATGGATATAGATTTTAAAAATTATGAGAATAGTGATTTTTTGAAATCTATTGATATGAGTAAAAACGAAGAGAAATCATTTTTAAAAGAAACCATTATTTCTTATGAGAATTTTAGAAATTTTTTATTAGATTCTTATAGTATTATTGATCATAATTATTTTTGGAGTGTATTATCAGAACCAAATAAAAATTTATTACCAAAAGGAATTAATATTATTATATTAGAAATAAATGAAAATAATACGATTGATCTCTTGTGCCCTAAGAATATTTATCAAAGAAATATTTTTGATGAAAAGAGAGATTCTTGGATATTATTAAAACAAAATCAATATTATGAGCCTATTTATCTCTATGATGGTAAACAAAATTATACAAGATTGTTCTCAAAATCTATACCTAATAAAACGATTCATTATATGTTAGAGAATGTGAGAACAAAAATAAATAAATATTGTAATCCTATACCAAGTTTATCAGAAATATATAAATATAAAAAACCTCAATATTTAAAAACTTTGATTGATTTATGTGAAAAATATAATATAGAGATTAAAAATGAAATTATGAATTATCAAGCTAAAATTGTGGGTTTATTAGTACACCATAAAAAAGATTTTATAATGTTACCTTGTTTTCCTAGTGGTTATGAGAAATATGAATTACTTTTTCAAGGTGATAATATGATTATCAATAACTATAAAAAAACAAAAGAGTTGTTGGAAAATATAAATTTAATATCAAAGAGAGAGATTGAGTGTAAACCTATTAAAAAAGTGGTAAAAAACAAGACAATTGTTGGAATTTTAACAGAATGCAATCAATTTATTAAAACGGATAATGTTGAATTAGAGAAAATAAGTGATGAATTAGAAATAGAAAATAGCGATGATTATTTTAAAGTTGAAAAGGCAATCTCTAGAGATTTGATTGATAAAAAAAGAATAGATGAGACAAATAAAATTTATTTGGAAAGTCAATATTATAGTATTTTTAGATCCACTATTCGAATATTATTATCTCAACCAATTAATCGATTTTTAAAATCTCAAATCAATTCTATTATATCAAGTGAAGAGATTTACATCAAAAAAATTGAGAATTTGTACAATTTACTGAGAAAATTAGGTAAATCTCACATTGAGTTTTTAGAGATTGATATTAAAAATGTTGATAAAGATGAAATTATGACTTGTTTTACCAATTGTGATGATAAACCTAATTGTAAAAGTATCAATAATGAATGTGTATTAGTATTACCAATAAATAATTTATATAAAAAGGAGTTATTAAATGAGAAATTATATTATACAAGAATCTCTGATGAATTACTGAGATTTTCTAGAATTCGATCTTTTGTTATGGAGCCAAAGAGATATTTAAATTTATCAAATGGTGATTATAAAGTGAATAAAAATGAGATATTATTATTAGATAGTGTAGTTAAGAGTGAATATTTGAATGAATTGGTATTATTTGATAACAAATATTTAAAAAATATAGATTATGAGAATGCAGAGTTAGAGAATAATACTTTTAAAAAAAAAATAGAATTAAATGAATAATTTATAAATAATTAATGGAAATCTCTCAATTATCAAAAAAAATTCCTTATGAGATTATTGATAATATTTTTTCTTATGATGGAAGAATAAAATATAAAAGAAATAATTTTGTTAATGTAATTCATCCATATGATGAGAGATATGATTTATTAATTCCAATAATTAATAAAAAATTATTTATAATTAGAGAAGTAGAGATAGCATATGTATATCAAGAAAATGGAGATTTTATTACAAATATTACAACAAATTCTCAAATTACAAATATAGATAAATCAAAATTTTATTTAGAAATATGGTTTGATAATTTAGCTGGTGTAGGATTATGTTTTGATTATTTTTGGTCATATAATTATTTTGAGATTTGTTATTTTGATATGAGAAACAATGGATGGAAGCAAATACGGACAATAATGAATTAACATATATATTTATTATTATATATATGTTATGTCAATAGATTTAGAAATCTGTGAATTAAATAATGAAAAATATATTGAATGTATAATTTGTTTTGAAGATATAAAAGAACCACCACAAAAATATAAATATATGTGTAATCATAGAGACAATATGCACGAAGAATGTATAAAAAATTTAGATATTTGTCCAATTTGTAGATCAATATCAAAGTATTTATATGAAGCTCAATTCAATGATGTAGACGAATATTATGAATATATTCATAATCATAGAAATAATGATGTTATTGAAAATCAATCAAGATGTAAATGTACTATTATAAAAGAATTTTTGTGTGTTTCAACTCTCATAATAATTGTATTTATAATTAGTTATTTTAGTTAGAATCCCATATTATAATCATCATCACATACATTAGATTTATCTTCAATAATATTCAAATTTGTTATATTGTTTTGTAATGATATAGTCTCAGCACTGCATACATCATTTGTTTCTTTATGTAATTCAAACATACTCTCAATATCCGTTTTAGGTCTAATTTGAACTTCAGATAACTTTGACATTTCATCCATATCCAATAACACATTGAAAGCTCCTGTACCATAATTTCCATATTGACCACACATTACACTTGATGAAACACCTCGCATATGATCAAATTGAGCGTGTCTTGAAGCATTCAATAATACTTCTGTATGAACTTCAAATGTGGCCTTTGCAATAGGACCAATATCGTCATTCAATAAACCAGATCTAAATATTGGTATCATTTCTGTATTCATAGTCATACGATCACATAATAAATTCAAATGATGATAATTGATATGAGCACCAGCGTGTATCATCACCTCATCAATTTCATTATATAACATTTGTCTTGCAGCTTCAATACCTAATACATTGTAAATTTCTCTAATATCATTTGAATATGTGCGCTTAAAATCAATAAAATCTAATGCAAGAGCACCCAACATATTAGTTCCTGCAGTATCTAATACCCAAGTATCACGTTTAACATATGTACCTTCTTCTAATGATACCATATTTTGTAGTTTACGAGGTAATACGTTACTTATATTAGAAATTCCACGTAAAACAATATTGTTTAATAATGAATCCTGGAAATCTTTTAAAATATAAATTTCATCTGATTGATCTAATGATTTTTTCTTGCTCATTACATCTTTTGATACACGTATACGGAATATCAATTTATCATTGTTATAATCAGAATATACTATTTGCATTTTATCTGAAAATGAACTACTTTTCAAAGCAAAGTGTATATCATCAATGGTAATATTTTTGTCCAATAAAATTTCAGGTGATATTTCCATTCGAATAATCCATTTTGAAAATTCTTGTGATGGTATTGACAATTCATCTTTAGCAGCAGCTTCTTTTAAAATAGTCTCAAATTCATAAAATTGTTCTAATAATAATTTATCTTCTTCAATAAATGTGGAACGTTCAACAGGATCAAAATATATTTGAATTGACTTTACTACATCAATCAATTTTGTATAAGTAATCATATTTGCATATTTTATCGATTTATCTTTATCTGTTTCATCCATATTTTTCAAAAATATAGTAAGTGAAGGATTCTTTGGATTTTTTGATAATCTTAACAATTCCTCTATACGAGGTACACCACG
>MDTC01195510.1_pt1 | contig 18969 bp, 17 predicted proteins | sample 811181 | NCBI WGS metagenome assembly MDTC01 (sample SAMN05326644, study PRJNA326480) | marine metagenome | isolation source: seawater | place: Pacific Ocean: North | collected 2011
ACCAAAGATAAAGTAGGTGTTGCCATTGCAGCTATTCGTAAAGAACTCGAGGAACGCGTAGCTTGGTTCGAATCGGAAAACCTTTTATTGGAAGCGCAACGGATACGCATGCGCACGGAATACGATTTGGAGATGCTCCAAGAAATCGGCTTTTGCAATGGAATCGAAAACTATTCGCGACATCTGTCCGGTCGCAAACCCGGCCAGCGACCATGGTGTCTAATTGACTTCTTTCCAGACGATATGCTCCTGTTTTTAGATGAGAGCCACGTCACCCTGCCACAACTAGGCGGTATGGTGAAGGGCGACCTCTCAAGAAAGAAAAAACTTGTAGACTATGGGTTTCGCCTTCCCTCCGCACTAGACAACCGTCCCCTGAAAACCGAGGAGTTTTCCGAGATCACGGGTCAGACCATTTATGCTTCTGCTACACCGGCAAAATTCGAACTTGAGCATTCCTCCTTGGTCGTTGAGCAACTTATCCGACCTACGGGACTTCTAGACCCGACCATGGAGGTTCGTCCAATTGAAGGACAAGTAGAAGATTGCATTAGTGAAATCAAACAAGTTGTTGAAACCGGGGACCGTGCACTGGTCACAACGCTCACCAAGAGGATGTCGGAAGACCTTGCCGAATACCTTCGCGACCGTGAGATTAGAGTGGAGTACCTTCACTCCGATATCGATGCCATTGAAAGAGTGGAAATTCTCCGTAACCTCAGGGCAGGCGAGTTTGACGTCCTAGTGGGAGTCAATCTATTGAGGGAAGGCCTGGATTTGCCCGAAGTGGCATTAGTTGTAGTCCTTGACGCAGATAAAGAAGGTTTTCTAAGGAGCGAAACCAGTCTCACCCAAACTGCGGGTCGCGCAGCGCGACACGAAAAAGGAAGAGTGGTTTTTTATGCCGACGTCATCACCAACTCTCTCGGACGAACTTTGGAGGTCTCCCGATACCGCCGCGAAAGGCAAATGGCCTATAACACAGAACATGGTATTACCCCAAGAGGTATAAGGCGCCCCGTACAACCGAGTCTACGAGAGAAGAAGGAAGAGGAGGAGGAAAGCCTATCGGCCGTTTCTGAACCTATCTCGGACAACGAAGCAAAGGAACTCATAAAGGAGTTGGAAAAGGAAATGCTGGAAGCTGTCAAACGATTGGAGTTCGAGAAGGCCGCTCTGCTCAGAGACCAAATCGAATTCCTGCGAGGTGGAGCTGAAAAACTTCGAAAAGCTCAAGTAGGCGGCTACCAACGCCGAAAGAAACTAAAGTACGGGACAAAGAAGAAGTATGGCGGCAAAAAGAAATAGGCGTCTTGTTTTGCTAGTTCCCATAGGTTTGCTTTTGCTTGCAGGGCAATGCTTGGGTGAACTTAGATCCGAAAGGCGATTGCTCTTTAAATTTGATAAAATTGATGTCCGTGGAGAAGTAGACGTATTTCTGCACCAAGGTAGAAGGGTCAGGGAAGCCACAGTCTACGCAGACAAGGAAATCATTGAACAAGTCTGGACTCGCGTAGAGAATAAGACGCTTATCATCGATGCCAACAATAGCGTGCAGTTCGGTCGTCGACTTCCCTTTCTGCGAATCAACGCACAACGAGTCTTTCCTGTAGAGGTAATCGTATCCATTCAGGATCTTAAGGAAATTGCTGTTACCGGTAACGGTAACCTTAGTGGTTCCGGAATCAATGCAGGACACCTCAAACTATTCTCTGCAAGCCCCGGCAGGCTAGATCTCCGTCAGTTTTCCGCAGATTCGCTCGAAGTGATACAAGAGGGAGCGGGGGAAATCATTCTGAAAGGAGCGCCTCTAGCCAATCTGAACGCCACCGTAAACGGTACAGGAACCATTCGAGCAGCAGAGCTGGAAGTCCGCAGGGCTACCATAGCGCTTAACGGGAAAGGGCATGCATACATCGCTCCAAACGATTGGCTCGATGCTCGAATTCCGAGTGAAGGTAATCTGTTTATTACAAGAAAACCTGAACGAAGCATAATCCAAGGAGGTGGAACAGGTTCGGTAAAAATGGTATTCTCTCAAGAAGAGTCAAGTATCGATAAAAACGCAACTAAACCGACCTTCCGCAGAAATGCTCCGTCATTCAAGAAACAACAGAATGAGTAGCTACAATCTCAAAAAATGACAGGAAAAGATTCCCTGCCGAGGTAAAAAAAAGTCGGATTTAGATTTCGATTTCCTCACCCTCAATCGCGGGTCGAACACCTGATCGAATGTTGGCTACCTCTTCCGCGATGGCATCCATCTTGGCATCGTTATGCGAGGGGTCGTGATGAAACAGAAAAGTCTGTTTAACATTCGCTTCTTCTGCAACTTTAACGGCTTCCTGCCAAGTAGAGTGCCCCCATCCTTTGAACTTGGCGTACTCCTCCTCAGTATAAGCAGAGTCATAGACCATCACGTCGGCATCATTTGAAAGAGACACCACGCTTTGGTCGATACCATCCTCAAAGTGTTCCGTATCCGTGCATATTGCTATGGCTTTACCTGCAAACTCGATGCGATATCCGCAAGCGCCATTAGGGTGATTTAGTTTCCCGGTTCTAATTACGATACCTTGCTCAGGTTCGAACACTTGACCACAATTGTAGTCGTTGAAGGTACATGCCTGCTCGATAAGAGAGCTGGGGACAGGAAAGATCGGATCCTTCATCAACATTGTGCCAATAAGACCTTGCAAGTCATATGGGGGTTGTAAATGACCAGCATGAAGCCGAACGTTATTCTTTGGATTGTATAGTGGAGCAAAGAAAGGCAACCCTTGGATGTGATCCATGTGGGTGTGAGTAAAGAAAATATCGGTATCAAGAATATTACCTTCCTCCAACATGATCTTTTTGCCAAGAGCACGAATACCGGTGCCCGCGTCAATTATGATGCGACGAGAACCACAAGTGACCTCGAAGCAGGTAGTGTTGCCGCCATATTTAACGGTATCTGGCCCAGGACAAGCAATGCTTCCCCTGGTACCCCAGAACTTGAGACGAAAGGTCGTGTTGTCGGGCATATATCTTTAGGGTTTTAGGAAATGTTGTGTTTTTTTTGCTTGTTGGCAACCCCGAATACGACTCCCTTGCGATGAGACAGATGAGCAAATGCGTACTCGAATTCAAGGTTATACCAAGGGCTTCAACAACGGAATTTTCCGATTTGAAGGCCGAAGTGATTCGTATTCTCGTATCGGCGCCCCCCAGAAAAAAGTAAGGCAAGGGAAGAGTTGATTCGCTTTATAGCAAAGAGCTTGGGCATTCCTAAAGCGAACTTCGTTTTACTTTCAGGAGAGACTTCTCGAAAAAAACGGATACCGGCGAATGGAATGGGAAAGGATGAGCTGATACAAAATTGGCAATGAAAAGAGTGGAGTTTTATTCAACTCGATCTCGCCATTGGCCGCCTGGTTCTTGATAAGAGCGAGTCACGCGACCGTCTCCCCAATCATATTGTCCGTCGTATGCCAAACCGTTCCGAAATTCTCCGACGTAAGAAGTTCCATCACCGAAATCGATAGTTCCTTTACCATGACGGAGACCGTCCTGCCAATCACCGGAGTAAACCACCCCGGTGGAGACTACTTGCTGCCCCACCCCTGAAGGATTTCCTTGGAGAAAACTGCCGATATAACGCCTGCCCTGAGGATCCTCAAGAATCCCTTCTCCGGAATAAAGACCTGCTTTGAAAGCACCGATGTAAGTTGTACCATCGTCCTTAACTAAAGATCCACTTCCTTCATATATTCCATTTACAAATGAACCTACAAAGTGATCCCCATTAGGAGAATGAAGCGAACCGGCGAGATAACGCTCTTTCGAATCAAAGATACCAGTGAAGATGGCCCCGTCACCTTTACTCATTTTACCCCGTTCAAGTGAATCCCCACGCCAAGTCCCAGAGAGGAGAGTGCCATCAACACCTCTAAATTCGCCATGAACCATCGTATTGGCTGACCATTGACCAACGTAGATAGAACCATCGGTTAAATAAAGTGAACCGTAACCATTCCACTTATCATTTTGCCAAACTCCGACGTAACGAGTGAGCTTTGGATCTGATTTATATCTGTAAGTTCCCTGACCATGGAGAAGACCTTCGCGAAATCTCCCAACGTATACGTCATCGTTTAAATAGCGTTTTTCTCCATACCCTTCAGGTTTTCCGGATACAAGTTCGCCATCGTAAACGGAACCATCGTTAAAAACATGACGACCTTTCTTACTCTTTACAGGAGAATGCGCATTTAGAGAATTCTCCCGATCTCCAGATCTATTTTCAGCACCACAACCAAAGAGGCAGAAAATCAGGGCCCCACTAAAAGAGCGTATGCCTAACTGCGTAAAATGTTGGGCAAATGAACTCATAAGCGAACTAAAAGGTAATGCTATTGGAAACTTGAAAAATACTAGTAACTATGGAAACGGCGACAAGGGCTACGAGACCAAAGGCAAAACCCAAAGCCCCTGCTGTGACTATCGTGGTCATGCGCTTGATTCTCCGTGAAAGTTCCGTCCGAAAGGCATTCGCAATTTCCTCCAGACTGTGAGCTAAATTCCCCGTGCGTTCGCCGACATCCATAACATCTAATTGCATGGCAGGCATGAAGTCGAACTTCCGTAAGGCATCAGGCAGAGATTTCCCTTCGTTAACCAATGCTCGAGCAGAGCGAAACTTCATACGAAAAGAAAGATTCTGGATCGTACGCTCGGACAGACGAAGATTCTCGGTAAGGCCTATCCCACTCGTAACAAGTGTTCCGACAAGACTGTTGAGTTGAAACAACTCCGAATAATATAGAATACGACCGATCAGGGGAATGCGCAGCATAGCCCCTGACACAGCGATCCCACCCGCTTCCGTTTTCTTCCATTGCCGAACGGAGAATGCCCCAATAAGTAGAAAGAGAGCTAGAAAAGGTCCAAAGGTCATAACCAAGTTCGAACCGGTGATCAGAGCCTTTGCCATAAAATTCAGTTCCCCACCCAGAGAGTCGAGCATATCTTGAATTTGAGGAAGAAGAAAAAAGAGAAAAAACAGGACAACGCCAAAAGCAATAACACCGATGAAAGAAGGATAGGCCATACTCCCCAAAACCTTGCTGCGAATTTCTCTTTTCTCTTCAATATAGCCAATGATCCTACGGAGTATCGGCGCTACGCTTCCGGTGGCCTCGCCAGCCTCGATGACGTAGGAAGTGGATTCGCCGAAATAATCGGGCATCAACCTCATTGCTCTAGCAAGTGATCTCCCTTCGGATAATTCTCTCCAAAGAGTTCCTGCAATTTCCTTTTGCTGGGGGTCTGACAGACGCTGGTGCAGTAGCTTCACAGAATCAGCAACGGGCATACCGCTCCCATGAAGCTCGAGTAAGCGCTTCATGAACTCAAGGCCCAACTTTTCCTTAGATCCACCTAAGGAAAAGCTCTTTTTGGGAGCACCATCTTCACTCTCGCCACCTTTGGAAGCGTGATTGGTTTTCTTAAGAGCTTTGGTCTTTGCTTTCGTTACGACGGCAATGTTACCCTTCGTTTTAACTTCAACGGGAGTCAGTCCCTTTCCGCGTAAGTGCGAGCGAACTGATCGACGATCTTCAGCTTCCAATTCACCTGGAATGGTCCGACCACGAGAGTCAATGGCTACATACCTAAACGTTGCCATAGCAAGCTTTAGATATGGCAGGAAGACAACGAAAGTGGCGAATGTCCTTCCACATGATTAGAATCAAAGAGATTGAGGGACTGATAACGACTCTTCATGATGTCCCTTGCCGTTTTCTTCACCAAAACTATCAGAATAGCGAAGTACTTCGTCAAAGGTGGTAAGCCCTCTCTTTATCTGCTCCCAACCGCTTAATTGAAGACTGCGCATTCCTTCTTCGATAGCAACGCGACGGATATCGGGTGCGGCCGCGTTTTTAATTACGAGACTGTGAATGGCATCGCTCATAGGCATAATCTCGAAAATACCGACACGACCCCTGTAGCCGAGGTTTTGACATTGTTGACAACCGATGGACCTCAAAACTTGTTCACCATAAGCAGCTTCTTCGTCGGCTACTCCAAGCAGTGTTAGATTTGCTCGAAACTGAACTTCTTCCAAATCAGCCTTTGAAGAGCATACGTTGCACAACCTCCTAACTAAGCGCTGGGCAATCACCATCTCGATCGAAGATGCGATCAAAAACGGTTCGATCTCCATATCGATTAAGCGGGTAATCGCTCCGGGAGCGTCGTTGGTATGAAGGGTGCTAAGGACAAGGTGACCTGTAAGAGATGCGCGAATGGCGATGTCGGCAGTTTCGGAGTCCCGAATCTCTCCAACCATAATGACGTCTGGATCCTGCCTCAAAATTTCTCTTAACACACTGGCGAAAGTGAAACCAATTTCAGCATTCACCTGAGTTTGATTGACCCCGGCAACCTCGTATTCGACGGGATCCTCCACTGTCATTATTCGAGTTTCAGGCCTATGAATCTTACGAATGAAAGCAGTCAATGAAGTCGATTTACCTGAACCGGTAGGTCCGGTGACAAGGACAATCCCATGAGGTTTTTCCAAAATGGCAGTGATCACTCTTTCGTCTTTGGGAAGCAGACCCAATTCCTGCATGGAAAGAGGCTGGGATTTCTCATTCAACAGACGAAGACTTACACTCTCACCATAAAGGGTAGGTAAAGTCGAGACCCGGATATCAAGATCACTCTGCCCTTGAGTGAAGGTAATGCGTCCCCCTTGCGGTCTCCGTTTCTCCGAAATATTAATCCCGCTCATTATCTTGATACGGGAAATGATAGCATCCTGAAAGCTGCGAAGATTGTCGGGGACTCGTATGGGTACGAGTTGACCGTCAATCCTGTAGCGTATCTGAAGAGTTTCCTTGTGAGGTTCGAAATGGATGTCGGTGGCACGATCAACAATTGCTCGCTGGATAACCTCGTTGACGAAACGAATGATGGCCGCGTTTTGATCCTCGAGATCATCGGCGGCTTCATTTTCATCATCAAGATCGATGTCAGACTCCTCCAGACTATCCGCCCCTATGCCAAAGTTCTCGGTAATTGCTCGGACCACGTTCTCGGGCGATCCGAGAGACCACACCGGTTTCTTGCCGGAAACTGCGAATACCCAACGGCTCATCCTGTTAGTCGGAGGCCATACTGTAACAATTGAGATCTTACCATCTTCCGATCCCTCCATGGGCAAACAACAGTATTTGTGAATAATCCTCAAAGGCAGAAGCCGGGTGGCATTCTCCGGGATGCTGAAGTCATCCAATACCGGAATGCCTACACGTTCACCCACCTCCTTTAAAGTCTCATCGATAGACTTCGAATGGTTTGAAGCAAGAAGACGGGCTCGATCCTCCAGCGGGGAATTCAGGATATTCACCTTGTCGACGTCGCTCAACCCACCGGACCACCAATCAAGTTCCGAAGGCGAAGGTCCACGCGGGGCAGGCATTGCTGTTCCGTCCGACTCCTGCCGATCGGTTCCATTGGGCTTTTTTTTGAGATTAATCATTTAACTCAAGGCTTTTTAGGCACAACAAGACGAGGGCGACCAGCAGAAGAGGATGGAGGTTTTACGGGAGCCCGACTAGGAATTCGCGGAGGAATGGTCACAGTCCGTCTAGCTCCGCTCTTGCCGGGGAAAGAAACCCGATTGGCCGGAGGCTTCTTAGTAATAGCCTTGGGCTTTCCTTGACCGGGGACGGAAAGAGTTTTGCCGGCGGATTCCCGAAGAGAAAGAGACATTCCTCCCTTGAGCTTCAATACGTCGTTCGCTTCATCAAAGCTTTCCACTTCGATATTGGCTTCAGTCAAAGCATCTCCGGGCGTAATCCAATAACCTTTGTTCTTAACCTTGTCGTGAACATTGAAATGCCACACCTCCCTGTAACGGAAAATCCCCCTCAACTCCAAGTTCGGATTTACGGGCTTGGGTTTTGGAGCAACCGGCAATTGCCTAACGACCGGCGCGGGCGGACGAGCATTCTTTGCTCCGGGAGGCAAGAATGGATTGTCTTGGCTAAATAAGGAACCTTGAAAGAATAAAAAGGATAGAAAGCAAACTTTAATAGAATTCATGACAACCTACAGTCTGGGCAAGATAGATGGCTGGTCTTGAGATGAAGACTTGTCGGAAGAAATAATATTCCCAAGTTTAAGGAAATTACTCTTGGGGCTATCTCCTGAAACTGGAGATTCAAACCTTGGAACATAATCCTTTTGAAACATTTCGTCCATTTTCGAAGGTTGTATGAAATTGTTTCCGGTTTCTTCGCTAAAGATCCTTGCTCGCATAAAGATAAGAAGTTCGGTGGGTTCGTAAGTTTCTGTCTTGGGGGAAAACAATGTTTTACCGAGGAGAGGAATTTTTCTAAGCATGGCATACTGATTTTCCGTTCTAGTAGTGGATATTTGTTGCAAACCTCCCAACGCCACAATCTCGCCATCCTTGAACGACAGTTGGGTCGTAACCTCCCTCGTTTGGGTGGAGGGAACGGATTGACCGTTATAAGTACCTGAACCTCCCTCATCCATTTTAGAGGTAATTAAACGAACCTTGGTAAAAACAGAACCCTTTGAAAACCTTCCATCTTCTTGGATTTTAGGCAGTGAAATTCTTGGCTCCTCCAATATCAAGGTAGTTTCTGATTTAAAGTCATTTCTTGGAGAATTCTGGAATGAACTTCCGGTAGTAGTATTGGTTGATGTGTTATCAGTAAAAATTGTCTTTTCGTTTTTCATTGAAATTTCAACATCGTCTGCGAAATGAGAAAGAACGATTGAGGGTGATGAAAAAATCCTCGTATCTGAATTGGTTTGTGCAATCTTGAAAATATTGTCCCAAGCGAGCTCACTTAACTTCGAATCGTTCATCACGAACGTCAAAGGACCTCCAAAACCCGGTGGGTTGATGGCTCCGGCAATTCCTTTGAAGGCGGGAACTTCATCTGTAGTCCCACCATCAGGACCAGGTTGCGTTGTTGATGCAATTGCTTCGTTCGAATTGTAACGCAAAGCTCCGGAAAACAAATCTATACCTCGGCTTCCTGAAGCAGTTATGTCCACCATTACGAATATCGTATCGATCTGAGCCATTGGAAGTGGCTTATCGAGCAATTCAATGATCGAGCCTATCTGATCGATGTCTTGTTCAGTCCCGTATACGAGAATTGAATTCGTCCGGTCATCACCTAATACGGCAAGGAAATCGCTGAATTCCGGATTGTCACGAGAACCTGTTCCCGGTGATACAGCATTGCTCGAATTTCCTTGTTGAGCTTTTCCAGGAACAGGTGGAACCCCTTTTCCACTTACAGCCTTGGGAGTTGCGCCCTTGCCACCGCTATTTTGCGCCTGCTCTCTTTCGAGAGCTTTCTTAATAGCTTCCTCCCTCTTCTTGATGATGTCTTCAATAATAGGAAGAACACCCCTGCTTTTCACTTTGGATGTAGTCTGACCTCCGCTCGAAGAGCCGCCCACACTGGCATACTGCAAGGTAAACAGCTTAGACTTAGCCTTAATTTCAATAACCTTGTCTTCACCGTCGAGAACCTTGATGTAGTCCATAATTAATTTAAGATCATCCTTGTGGCAGCGAATCATTAAGGTACCGGTCCGAGCATCAGAAGTGAGTCCTGGAGTCCTTCTCAGCATCGACTTCAACCCACCGACTTTCGCCTCTGCCGCGAATGTCTTGTCCAAAATATCCCTCAAATTGTGGGGATCTGCACGTCTCGTATGGTAAGTCTCGAAAACAATGCCCAAGTCAACCGCTCGAACAGGATGATCAATCTGATCCACCAACTTTTCCATACGCTGCAAATTAAGAAGCGAATCAGTAATCAATATACTATTCGCATGGTCGAAGACAATGAGACTGGAAACATTGGGAGTGGCGAAGGCATTCAACTGCTCCCGAACCTCAAAGGCGGGAGCGTACTTCAGGTGAATCATCTTTATGTATATTCTCTGACTTGGCTTAATGGCAGAAGCGGGTCCATCCAACCAGATAGGTACCTGAGCGTTAACGCCCAGGGCAGGGATGGCCTTCCAGAACAGATTATCAATCTTGGTCAAGGCAATCCCGTTCATTGTCAAAAGGCTCTCGATCGCCATGAGCGCCTCGCGTTTTGTTAGTACGCTGAAACTATCGAAGTTCAATTGTACCTGCGGGAGGTTTTGCGGACGCAAGATATAGCGCCCCGTCCATAACTGGAGCATTTCCAAGGCGTCCTTGCCAGGCATGTCCCGCAACTTGATTCGATCCAGTGGCTCATCCAATCCCTCGATGCCGATCAACTCTACCGGGTCGCCGAACTTACCGGATCCCAAGAAACCGGCTTCGGCAGGAATTGCTTCGGCAGGCGATACCGGAAGAGAGGCTGCCGGAACTGGAGTGCTCGGGGGCGTGGAAGGAGGAACAGGTGCCGGAGGCGGAATAGAGGGAAGCGAAGGCACTCCGGGCGGAACAACTGAAGGCGGAGCGGGGATGCCTTCCGGAAAAGAAGGGATTGCCGATGGCGGGGGAGGAATGTTTCCGGGAGGAGGCAATACCTGTCCCACGGACAACATCGAATTACCGAAAACACCCAAAAAGATCAAAGCTAGGGGCAAGCTCCTGAGTAAAAACTTAGTATTATGATAATTTTTCATGGAAAATCAGGCTTATAAATTAAAGATGATTTCAACCATCTGCAAACTCTACCGAGCTCACGTGAAAGACGGCATCGTATGTAACTTCTTCGTAAAGTTTACTTTTAGGGGGGTAATTCGGCTCGATCTCCACCTCGCTTAAAAACATGTACGGACTTTCCTTACGTATCAACGCAGCAAATTCATTCACGTTTTCGTAGGAAGCTTTCTTGAAAGAAATGCGGACGGTGTGTTGCTTGTAGCGCTCCCTTTCCTCCGTTTCCAACTCGCGATACTCGCGATTCCGAAAAACCTTATCGGCCAAAGACGATGCTCTATTGCTGAGTTGCCGACGATCATAGCTAATATTCTGCTGTTCTTTCTTATGCCGTATTAACGCGGCATCGATGTCCGCTCTTAAATTCAATATGCCGAGATGACCTTCGATACGAGTTCCCGAACTCGACCACATTTCGAAAGCATCCAAACCGACTTTTGCAAGGATAACAAAAGCCGAACAAAGAGCCATCCACTGAAAGACCAGTAGAAAAACCTGCTCTCGGCCCTTCATGCCGGAAAACCACTTAGGCATAATCAATCAACCTCCTTCTTCCTCTTGAATGTCTTCGTCGGAAGGAGCACTTGCCTGCTCGAGGACTCTTTCCTCATTTAATAAAAGTTGAATCTCGAAAGTCGTCCTCCCTGCCGAACTGACGATTTTTCGCTTTAGCTCTCCATTTTTAGTGGTCTGAACGTTACCGACCCCATTTTCGACAAGACCCTTGATGAAACTGTTTACAGCCTCAACGCTTCTCCCCTGCCCCTCCAGAAAGATATCGTTTCGGCTGTCGAACTTTGCATTGGTAAACCAAAGGTGGGGTGCATCACCTTGACCACCACGATGGGCAGCAAGCCTTCCAAGGGACCCAAAAGGATCGATGCCTCCAAGTTTATTTTGGCGAAGTTTTTCCAAAAGTTTTTGAGATTCCAACACAAGAGGCACTTGCATTCCCTTTTCGGTAGCTTCCGAATCTCTAGCCAAAGCCTTGTTTTCAAAAATTCTTATGCCCACGAAAGCTACGACCAAAGCAGCAACTCCGACTCCCCATGCCAGAAAAGCAGTCCATCGGCGACGAACCCAATCCCGCCTCGATCGCTCGGATTGCTTAAACGCAAGAGAGCGAACATCGCAATCCCACAAAAGTTCCGCAGGCAGGTTGACGATCTCATCGGGAGGATTTTCTTCATCCGAGTCTTCAATGAAATGTTCGAAATCGAAAAAGCCGTCACTCGTACGGGAGACATCACCGGTGACAACAATCCGAGGAGAAATCTCAAATTTTTCGAGAGAAAACAAAGAAAGGAGTTTTCCTCGAGTTTCGTCGCAGCGGTCTTCGTCTTCTTCCTCAGGAGAGATTGGAAGTGAAAACAGTTGAGTGGGAACTGGGCAATCAGGTTCGAATGATGCAGCCGTGAGTGTTTCTTCATGCCGAAGAAAGCAAATGGTCGCTTTCTCGAATTGCGCAACGAAAAGAGAGACGAATGAAGGAAAGACTCGTCGAAAAACTTCCAAATCCTGCCAACCCATCTGGCGAAGTTTAAATGCTGAGGCACCAAACAAAATCATTTTTCCGTGCTCGACCGAGCTGAAATGTCCCCACACCAGCTGTTCAAGAGGATATGGTGATAGCTCCTCTTCCTCAAAAGCTTGTCGAGCGAAGGCCGGAAAATCCTCCGGATCTAGATTGCGAGGAACGTCAATCGACTCGCAGAAGAAATGTTCGCCGGGAATGCGAAGAACGATATCTCTTAGTTCTTCGGTCGATGAGACCGGAACACTCTCTTCGATTTCAGGCATAAATTTTAAATATCTCCGCAACAATTGGAATCGTAGGAGGAGAGGGAAATTTCAAACGGGTAAAAATTTAAAATAGAAAATATATAACGCGCGCGAATCAGTCGACCAAATTTTCATTTTCTCGCAAAGCGATAATTCGGAAAGGATACTGCAATTTGGAAAAGTTCGGATCCAAGGGGCCGCGACCCCGATTTTTACTTTTTGAAGTACGTGTATTGGGTATTCGCGCCGAGGGAACTGAACTAGCTGGCCTGGGCGTAACCGCAGTTCCTCCGGACGATGAGCGACCACTGTCCAAAAGCGCGTGCAACCTGAAATTAGAAGGACCTTTGCTCACAGTAACGTGAATACGAAAGATCTTGCACTCCGCGCCCAGCTCGATCGATCTATTTTTCCTCAAGGAAGAAAGTTTGGAATCATTCGAGTTTCGAAAGAAGGGTTCCGAGGCAGAAAGATCCTTACCACTCAAAATATCAAGTATTTCCTCATAGGCACGATCATCATCACCGCAAAGAAAGCGGAGGAGATAGTCCGGAGCAGTGTTAATGTTCACGGGATAGCCATTGTGAAAGGAAACCGTGGAACGAAAGTGTCTAAAGTTAGAGGTTTGATTACCAAGTTCGTCGAAGAAGAGTCCACTTCCATCAGGATCATCAAGATCATAGGAGAAACCCTTAATATGTCGAAATTCCTCAAAACTCGTCAGCTTGTCGTTCGGCGGGAAGTATGATGGTTCGAGATCCTCATAATAATCTTCCTCCACACCGTCGTCGCGCTCATCGTCGTCCTTGTCCTGCCAATCTAGGAGACAGTCCACAAAAGGCTCACCATCCCTCTCGTTAAATAGACCGTCTTCCTCCTTAACCATAAGGGCAAAGAGAACGACTAAGTCTTCTTCCTTGAAGGAACCAAAGGGAATCTTACCGGTTTCATCCTCAATCCTCACCTCCCACTTCACTCCCGGTTCAGGAGATTGAATCTCGGCATAACTCAATGGATTGGCCCATCCTTGGGAAGGAGAAAATAATTGTCCCTCAACCATCTTCCATTCCTCAAGAACTCCCAAGGCAACTTCCAATGCCGAGTAAGCCTGCAAACGCAAATCATCTCGACGATGAAACTGACTGACGTGCTCCATCTCTCGAACCGTCTCCTCCAGCAAACGCATGGCGAGAACCGACAGGAGAACAATGATCGCCAATACAAAGATAAGGACCGAACCTTTTCTATGCCTAGCTTTTGCCAAGACAGTTCTCATCGTTTCTCGGGGCTCAGACCGTTTGGAGAAATTCTAGCGATCGGGATAGTGATTGTTCTCTCCAAATCTTGAGATTCCATCCTAAATACCAACCTTATAAAATCAGGAAGGTTATGCTGATCGTTTTCGTTATCCTCTTGAAGTCGGTCTTCCTCATCCCATTTCTCTTCTTCCTTATCGTAGTAACAGTATTCGATTTCTTGGCAAAACTTACTGATCGGAGTTTTGAACAGGTCATCCTCACTCTCGAGTTCAGCCTTGCCGGACTCGCCCTTCTCCATCTCCTGCAAATCCGAATACCAAAGAAGACTTAACCCATCACCGTCTTCGAAATAGATATAGCAATGCACCCTAGGAGCCAAGCCATGAGGCCAAACCAAGACCGGTGGTGCCTCACGAACAAAAAAGCTGATAAGAGGATCTTCCACATCGGAAAAATCCACCGGGCGATCCAGAAATATGGGACTTTTGGCATTTTCAGATCCCGGCGCCATTGTGGCTTTGTCCATTATCGAGACAAAAAAACGCGCTACGCCATCCACGTGAGCGTCAAAAGCGTCTCGCGTAGCAGGCCTTTCGGCCCAAGCCCGCGAGAGAGTAATAAGCAAGGACGTCGCGGCCGTTAACAACAATCCGGAAATGGCCAAAGCCAATAAAACCTCGACCAAGGTAAACCCTCTGCGACCATGTTTGACGGGCACCCCAACTTTTGTCAAACGTCTCCGGAATCTCCGACTCATCGTTGACGATCCTCTTTTATTTCACGAATCTTGTCCCGCTTGTCGTTCAACAAATCCGCTCGGTCCGAGGCAAAATCGCCATGCTTGGACCATGTCGGTCGAAGCAGGTGGATAGTAGAGTCTCTTTCGCCGGCTTCGACACCAAATTCCTCGGAACCATCATGCTCGATACGTAGACTCACCTTGTAAACATCGAGTACCGAAGAGAGCTCGATTTCCGTCTCCCAGCGAATTTCACCAAGAGTCAAAGTTTCGAGATCGCCCCCTTCCGAAATTTTTTCGTAGTCCGGTTCAGAAAAGATTTGGCTTCGCGCCCACAGCAAATCCTGCTCCATTTCCCGGGTATCCTTCATGTGACGGGCGAAACGAGCCGCCACAAAAGCTCCATCCACCAAATAAACCGCAGCCATCCCGAACAAAGCCAGAGCAACCAGTACCTCCACAAGCAAATAGCCTGTTGAAAGACGGACGTCATTGCAGGGAGAAAGTGCGTTTGGAATCGGCCCTCTAGATCTTCGAAAAATAAATTTCATGAGAGATATACCCTACTCCAATAGATTTTATTTGAGACTCGCACAATTTCACTCATTCGTCCTCATCAACCACAACAAAGCCGGAAAAGGGGTCGAAACGCAAAATCTGCTCTTTGTCCGAAAACGCGATCTTAGCTTGAAAAGGAGGACTTACCGCCGACTGGAAGGGAATCCTCGTCAAAACTAAATGCCTGTCCTCCAATTGAGTGGTTCCCCCGCCCTCTCCCGCAAGAGGACCCTCAGCCTGAAAAGTAACCTTGGGCAGGTCCAGCTCATCCCATACATCATCATCATCCTCGCCGGACGGCATGTCTTCGTAGATGGCATGTTCGGCTAGAATCGCCCCCCCCGCATCGGTCACTAGAAAGGTGGCTTTTTTTCCATCATAACGCAGAAATGCAGGGGCCTTTCGCTCGCTCGCATGGTAGACTGCGTCCAAAACAGCCCGCTTCAAAACACGATCGGGTGGTTCCATCTTGGCCGCATCGATCATACCCACAGCTCCAACAGCGACCATACCGGCGATTGTTGCCAACAAGGCAAGAACAAGAAGGATTTCGACTATGGTGAAGCCCCGGCTCCGCATACCTTCTTTATCCACACTTCGGTATTAAGGACCTGTCGGGGAATCCCAATTGCCTATTTCCGTACCATCGGGAGCAGTTGTCCACAAATCGAAACTTCCGGGATTACGCTGACCGGGAGGAGGAGTATACTGATATTTCTTCTTCCAAGGGTCGAGAAGTCCGCTGGCCTTCTCGACCACTGCCGTCTTCACTCCCGCAGGCGGGGTCAACAAGGCATCTAAAGTCGTAGGATATTCTCCCGCTTGTAGGTAATAAGTCGTCACGGCAGCCTTCCCCGGACCATTCACCCAGTTGCGGGCCGTGTTGATCTTGCCGGACTCGAAAGAACCGGTGAGGTTGTAGATAGTCAAACCTGCCACCAAACCGATCATCGCCAATACGATGAGCATCTCCACCAAGGTGAAGCCTGCGCGTCGGGTTGCATCTATGCTTAAACAGTATTCTTTGGAATTATTTTTCATCTAAGTATGAGGTTGTGAGGAGAAAAAGAGCGATTCCCGAAAAGGAATCGGAGAAGAAGTAAAAAAATTAACTTAAGTAACTTAATTAAAAGGCAAAAAAACCATCGAGCGCAAGTGCCGAAAATCCTACAAGACATCTACTATCCGTTGGAAAACTCTTGCCTCAGGCAAGTATAGTCGCAACAATTTAGGGCTATGGAACTAGTCGATTACTTGCCCGTGCTGATCCAAATCCTGCTGGCCGTTGGAATTGGATTCGGCATATTGGTGGTTAGCCACATCTTCGGGCAAAAAGCTCGTCATGGCAAAATCAAGGATTCTCCCTATGAATGCGGATTGGCGGCTGAAGTATCGGGTAAGACGCGGTACTCCGTGAAGTTCTACGTCACCGCCATGCTCTTTATCCTCTTCGACGTGGACGTTGTGTTCCTTATACCTTGGACCCTGACGCATCGAGAATTGGCCGCCGCAGGCATACCGATACTCGGGCCTATGCTTTTCTTCACGGCGATTTTGGCGGCGGGGCTCGTTTACGAACTTAAGAGCGGCGCCCTGGAATGGGACAGTTGATTCCGGTTGCGCCAAGGCTTGGAGGAGCCCGAGCCTAAAAAGGGCTTGTGAAAATTCCATGCGCATCGACCGCTATATTGCCTCTTCGAGAATAATTGACCTCAAAAGCAAGGACTTACCCACGGCATACGCCGAGTTGTTAGCGACCTTTGCTCCCGTTCTTGGAAGAAAGGTACCCCGCAAGAAAATCCTCCGGGAACTGCTGGATAGAGAAACTTCACTCACCAGTTACCTTGGGGAAGGAGTGGCTCTTCCTCACGCCAGAATTCCCATGAAAAGGTCCTATGCTCTAGCTATCGGGCGATGCCCGGCGGGTCTAGCATTCGAGGGAAAGGAAACGTATGAGGAAGTACGCTTCGTCTTCATGTTGCTCGCCAACGAAAAGGCACAGAACTACCTGTCGTTCCTCGCTACGCTTGCCCGAAACTTTCAGGACAAGGCGATCATGGACCCCCTGTGGATGGCTCGAGAGGTCACCGAATTCCGCAAAGCCGTAAGGTCAGCTTTTGCCGGAACCGACGACCGACCCGCCCGACGTCGCACAAAGTTCAATAAACTCCTGACCGACGAAGCCTCCAAGATTGCAAAAGCGGCCGAATGCTCGTCGATTTTGGTATTTGCCGACGTTTTTCCTCCCGCGCTCGCCCCGCGTTTAAGTTTTCCGGGCTTCAAGGTAATCGTCGCCGGAGAAGATGTTTCCGAAGATGATTTAGCCCTACACCGAGCGGATGCGGTTCTTGCAGTGCGGGCTCTTTCCAGAGCTCGCCTTTCCCAGCTTCGCGCCGCGATTCTCTTGGGAATGACCCGAGGCGTCTTCGGCTTGGAGGATCGCGTATGTTGCATCGGAGGCATACCGGGCAGCGGCCAACTCGACACCTTGCTGGTAGTTGAGGTGGACGAAGAATTCGAATCGGTCGTCGCTCCGGGAGAAGAAATGTTGCCCAACGATATTTCGGCAGCCGCCTTGGAGCGCCTAATCGCCTTGGCCACTGAGCTGGCTTCGACGGGCCGAGAGGGACAATCCATCGGAGCCTTGTTCGTTTTGGGGGATCACGAATCCGTAAAAAAACGGGTAAAGCCACTTATTCTAAACCCTTTTCACGGATACGACGAGGAGGATAGAAACGTTCTCAACCCCTTCATGGACGAAACGATAAAGGAGTTGGCTTACATCGACGGTGCTTTCATCATTCGCGGAGACGGGGTAGTAGAATCCGCCGGCAGCATGGTACAAGCTCGAGCGGACGAAATAGAGCTTCCGGGAGGTCTCGGCACGCGTCATGCCGCCGCCGCAGCCATCACCCACGTCACGAACTCTCTGGCATTGGTCGTATCCTCCACGGGCCAAGTAACTCTCTTCCGTAAGGGACGTATGTTCACTCTTTTCGAGAAGTCGGAAGGAAGGTCCCTGTGACTTGGCCATGCCTCCGAACTCTTCGCAAAACATAGGATTTTATGGAGGCAGTTTCGATCCCATTCACAACGGTCACCTCGAGCTCGCCAAGGAACTGCTCGAAAAAGCGCATCTCGATCGTATTCTTTTCTCGCCAGCTAACCAAGCCCCACTGCGCGATCGCCCGTACGGAGCATCCACTGAAGATCGATTCACCATGGTAAGCGCCGCAGTAACCGACATTCCGAATCTAGAAGCCACCGACATCGAAATTCAGGCAGGTGGCACGAACTTCACTCTGGACACCCTGCGAACGCTGAAGAGCAAAATGCAAAACGCGAACTTCTCCGTAATCATCGGAGCGGACCAGTTGGCCAAGCTTCCCCGCTGGCGACACGTAGAGGATCTGGCAAAAGAAACGGAGTTCCTTGTACTCGCCAGACCCGGGCACCAACTATCGACTCCTCCCGAACTACCCGATCTTCGTTTTCATTCTTTCGACACCCGCGAATTTGAAGTATCTTCATCCGAAGTCAGAAATCGCATTCGCGATCATTTGCCTATTCAAGAACTGGTTCCCCCGCCGGTCGCTGCCATAATCACCCAACGAAAGCTATACCGCTGAAGACGAAATCCATAGAAAACCCCAAGCAAACCATTAAGAAAAAGGATTTGCTCAAGAACTTGAAAATTTGCTGCGAGGCGCTCCAAGATAAAAAAGCGGAAGACCTTTCTCTGCTATACTTCGGGGAAACCTCTCCGCTGACCGACTGTTTCGTAATAGCCACGGGAATGTCCGATCCTCACCTAAAAGCCCTTCGCGACAATGTGGAAAAATCCCTCAAGGACAATAAGGTGGAGATTTTCGCCAAGGATCGTTACCACCCCGGCGGTTGGCTAATAATCGACGCGATTGAAT
>MDTC01028929.1_pt1 | contig 18958 bp, 30 predicted proteins | sample 811181 | NCBI WGS metagenome assembly MDTC01 (sample SAMN05326644, study PRJNA326480) | marine metagenome | isolation source: seawater | place: Pacific Ocean: North | collected 2011
CATTTTATTCATAAACTAGAATATCAACCTGATATTTGGATGCAAGTTACTATTCCTAATGAATTCCAACCAGTTGGTAAATTTAATATAGGTTGCACTGCTGGTATGGAAACTAATGTTTGTAACCAGGAATGGATCAAAGGTTTAAATAGAATGAATTTTAATATTGTTTCATCAAATCATTCTAAACACGTATTTAATGATTCAGTTTGGAAAGAGGTTCATAATCAAACTAAACAAGAGATGATGGTTAAGTTAGATAAGCCTTTAGAAGTATTGTTTGAAGGTTTTGATACTGATAAATTTAAAGTTGTTAAAGGCAAAGATATAAAAGAAATCAAACTAACAGAACTCCAAGAGTCATTTGCATTTTTATTTGTAGGTCACTTTATTGCTGGAAATGATAAAGTAAATGATGACAGAAAAAATGTTCATGGTTTGATTAAATCTTTTTTAGAAAATTTTAAAGGTAAAAAGAAAAAACCTGCTCTAATACTTAAAATGTCTGGTTCAGGAGCTTCTTACACTGACAGATATAGAATGTTAGAAAAAATAGATCAGGTTAAAAAAGAAGTTGGTGGTGATAACTTACCTAATATTTACCTACTTCATGGTGAATTATCAGATGAAGAGATAAATGAATTATATAACCACCCTAGAGTAAAAGCTATGATTAGTTTAACTAGAGGAGAAGGTTTTGGCAGACCATTACTTGAATTTACTCAAAGTAAAAAACCTATTATTGCTTCTGGTTGGAGTGGTCATACTGACTTTTTAGATAAAGAATTATCTATTTTACTACCTGGTAAATTGAAAAAATTAGATCGTACCTCAGTAAATAAATGGTTCATAGAGGATGCACAATGGTTTGATGTTGATCTTAATGCTGCTAAGATGGCTATGAATTCTGTTTATAATGATTATGACAATTGGTTAATTAAAGCTAAAAAACAGGGTACTTTAAATAAAGAAAATTTTTCATTTGATAAAATGAAAGATAGAATTCTTGAGATATTTACTAATCAGAATGTACCATTAGAGGTAGCTTCCAAAGTAAAATTTCAAGTACCTACATTAAAGAAAAAAGATGATGGTATTAAAAAATTACCAAAATTAAAATTACCTACAATTAAACCAACTAGTGGAAATGAGTAAATTTGATGATTTAGTAACATGTAAAAGATGTGGTAGTGATGCTTGCTATAAACAAGAGGTAAGTGAGGAAATAACTAATTACCAATGCATGGGTTGTGGGTTTCAAACCAATACCCTAATGACTGAGGATAATAAATTCTATCAGGAACAAATAGAAGTTTTACCTGAACTTTATAAAGATATACTTCACAAAGATGAAGATGGAATTATTTGGATGCCATCTACAACTAACATACCTGACAAAGGATTAGTATTTGTCACTGGAACTTCAGCTGAAGATTGGCAATGGGCTGGAGTAAAAATAGCTATTGTAGATGATAAGCCAAAAATGGATATGAAAACAATGCAAAAGTTTTCTGAGAGGGATTACATGGAAGCTTTAGATTATATAGGTGTATTTGAAAAAAAAGATGAAAATTAGTTACGCAATCACTGTTTGTGATGAAAAAAAAGAAATTAAACGTTTAGTAGATTTCTTACTTCACCATAAACGTCCAAATGATGAGGTTGTAGTTTTATTTGACCAAAAAAATGGTAATGAAGAAATTGCTACCATGTTAACTAAGTTAAACAAATTACCTAATTTTCAAATGTGGAGAGGATTTTTTGATGGGCATTTTGCAGATTGGAAAAATAAACTTACTGAATACTGTTCTGGAGATTATATATTTCAGATTGATGCAGATGAAGAAGTTACCGAAAAATTTATTACTGAATTACCTACAGTTCTTGAGGTAAATGATGACGTAGAAGTTTTTAGAATTCCTAGAGTTAATAAGGTTAATGGTTTAACTAAAGAACATATCCAAAAATGGGGTTGGCAAGTAGGACCTCAAGGTAGAGTTAATTGGCCTGATTATCAATGGCGAATTTGGAAAAATAAAAAAGATATTAAATGGCAAAATAAAGTTCATGAAGTTCTAGTTGGTCATAGTAATTACACAGACCTACCAGCTATAGAAGAATGGGCTTTAATCCATATAAAAGATATTAAAAAACAAGAAAAACAAAATAACTATTATAGTACATTAACATGAGAGAAGAAATATTAAATAGTTTAAATGAAGCTGGTATTTGTGTTGTACCTAATTTTTACTCTAAAGAATTTTGTGAACAAGCAGTAGCTGATATTGAAGATGGATTAGTTAAATTTAAAGATAAAGTCCAATCATCTGAAAGGGAAGGTACATCTGGTGATTATAGGTTATTCAAAATGGAAAATCAATATGAAACCGGTAAGGTTTTTGCTAATGAACAGCTTTTTATAGATGTACTTAATGAATATTGTGGTCAAGCAATGAAATCTCATTTTGTTTTAGGTGGTAAGGTTCAACATAATGAAGATAAAATTACCAACAGTGGAGGTGGTTGGCATAGAGATAATAGAATGCGCCAATTAAAAACCATAGTTTATTTAACTGATGTTAATGAGAAGAATGGTCCTTATCTATTTTTACCTCATAGTGATAAATTTGATTTACCTACCAGAGATGGAGTTGGTAAAGTTACTAGATACGAAGATAAAGTTATAAATGAATTTTGTAAGGATAATGATTTAGATCCCTTTTTATGTACTGGTGAAAAAGGTACTGTTATATTTACTGATACTTCTTTTATTCATAGAGGTTCAAATATAGAGGAAGGTATTAGGTATTCTTACACTAATTATTATTTTGAAGATAACCCCATGAGATACAAATTGACAGAAGATAATTGGGGTAGTTATTTTATTTAATGGCGTTAATATTAAAAAAACCTACTGATAAAGCTAAAGGTATAGCTGTTTTTACTCATAAAGAATGGCCTTGGCTTTTAAAAAATCAACTTCCTTTTCTTGAAGAGTTAGATAAATCCTTCTTATTAGGTTGGAATCAAGGCACTTTTATAGAAGCTATGACTTTACCTCCTATTATTAAGTTTGCTTTTACAAGTAACAACATGATAGGCACTTATAATGATAACGGGGTAACTGAGATATTTCCTTACTGTGATAGAAATTTTTTACTTAAAGAATTTAAAAATTTAAAAATACAAGAAAAATATTTTGACTTTATCTGTGTTTCAAGAGCTATTAAATGGAAAATGGTTCCATCACTTTTAGAAGCCTTTAGGCAAATATTAGATACAGGTAGAAAGTTTAAAGCTTTACTAGTTATTCCTAAAGCTCAAAATGAAGATTCTAATGGTGCAGATGATGTAGTTAATCTATATCAGAATTTATTTAACCATGAAGAAAGAAAAGATATTGTTTTAAATCGTTTATCTTCTGAATTAGGTTTTATGGGTATGTCTCCTAAAATGATAAATTTTTTGTATAATAATTCTAAAGTTTCTTATATAGGATCCAAATCAGAGGGTACTTGTAGAGCAGTGCATGAAGCATTATTGGGTGGTTGTAAGATAGTTTATTACAAAAATCATAAAGGTGGTTTAGTGGATTATTTAAATGACAGAAACAGTGTAAGTTACGAAGATCATTCTAAGTTAACTGATTCTTTAATTAAAGCTCTAGATTCTTATAATCATGACACTGAAAAAATAGATGATTATGATTATCTATTAAGTGAAAGACATACTATTGATAAATTAAAGGAGGTATTTGAACCTTTATACAAAAAATATGGTATGGAATTTGATGGTGAATTTATTAACCATGATAATTTATCCAATAGACTACCAGCTCACTATTTAGACGTACCTTGGTTTAAAGATGGTAATGGTATAACCGCTGATATTGAAAATGATAAACAATTAGAAAGTTTTATAAATTATATAAATGAAATCTGTAGTAAGTGAAGAACGAAAAAAGTATGATAAAGTTCATACTGATTCTGAATATGGATGTGGTCCTAGACAAGTGGATGATTTAAAAGATCTTAAATTACCATTTTCTAAACGCTTTAGAGAAGTTATTGAAGAAAATGATACTGCTTTAGATATAGCTTGTGGAGGTGGTACTGTTTTAACTTATGTTGATGAGTTAGGTATTACTCCTACTGGTGTGGACATTAGTAAAAATGCTGTATCTAAAGTAAATAAAAAATTTGATACTTATGTAGCTAGTGCTAGTGAATTACCATTTGAAGATGAAGTCTTTGATGTATCTTATTTTTTAGATGGAATGGAACACGTACCTGTAGAAATAGAAGATAGTGCTTTAAATGAATCTTTTAGAGTGGCTAAAAAGTATGTTTGCCATGCAGTTGCTTTAGTTGCTAGTTCTTTTAATGGTGTTGCCCTTCACCCTAACTTAAAAACTTATGATGAATGGAAAGAAAAATTTGATTTGGTAGCTGAAAAATTTGGTTTTGAATTAGATATGGAACATTTTAGAAATGATACCATTCACGTTATATATAAAAAGAAATGAAAATATTTGTAGACATTGATGAAACTATCTGTTTTTATGGTGATGTAAGAGAATATCCTTTTGCTGAACCTAACTTGGAAAACATAAAAAAAATTAATAAATTGTACGATGATGGTAATGAGATTACCTATTGGTCAGCTAGAGGTTCAGCTACTGGTTTAGATTGGACTGAACTTACTAAAAGTCAATTAGATAAATGGGGTTGTAAATATCACCATTTTAGTGTTGGAGAAAAACCATCTTATGATTTATTAATTTGTGACAAAACAAAACGTATAGAAGAAATATGAGTACATTTATAATTGCAGAAATAGGAATCAACCATAATGGTGATTTAGATATAACTAAAAAGTTAATTGACAATGCTGCTTTAGCAGGTTGTGATGCTGTTAAGTTTCAAAAACGAACAGTTGAAGACGTTTATTCACCTGAAGAATTAGACGTTCATAGGGAAAGTCCTTGGGGAACAACCAATAGACAACAAAAAAACGGTTTAGAATTTAGTTTAGAGGATTATCAAGAAATAGATCGTTACTGTAAAGAGAAAAAAATTGAATGGTTTGCTTCCGCTTGGGATTTAAAAAGCCAAGAGTTTTTAGGTCAATTTGATTTAAAATATAATAAAGTTGCTTCTGCAATGTTAACAGTAACACCATTAGTTGAAGCTATAGCTAAACAAGGTAGATATACTTTTATTTCTACTGGTATGAGTACTATAGAAGAAATAGAATCAGTAGTTAAAATATTTAGAAAATACAATTGCCCATTTGAATTAATGCATTGTGTATCTACTTATCCAATGAAAGATGAGGATGCTAACCTAACCATGATGCAGACATTAAGAGAAAAATTTAGCTGTAAAGTTGGTTACTCAGGTCACGAGGAAGGATTACAGATTTCTTTAGCGGCTGCAGCTATGGGTGCTTCTAGTATTGAAAGACACATTACTTTAAATAGAAACATGTATGGTTCTGATCAAAGTGCTTCTATTGAGCCAGTAGGGTTATTAAGATTAGTTAGAGATATTAGAATTATAGAAAAAGCATTAGTATCTCAACCTAAAGGTATTTTACATGCTGAAATTCCTATTAGAGAGAAATTAGCATTTCCTTATTGGGTTAAAAAATAATGAATATAATAGCTATCATACCAGCTAGAGGTGGTAGTAAAGGTATACCAAATAAAAATCTTTTAAATGTTAATGGTAAACCCTTACTGTGGTACACATTACATAGAGCAAAACAATCTAAATACTTAAATAATATTTATGTTTCTTCTGATAGTAAGAAAATTGGTCATTATGCTTTAGATAATGGTGCTAGTTGGGTTTTGAGACCTAAAAAAATATCTGGTGATACAGCTGCTTCTGAATCAGCTATACATCACACTGTAAATAAATTACCTAAAAAACCTGATTTAGTTGTATTTTTACAAAATACTTCTCCTTTAAGAGATAGGTTAGACATAGATAAATGTATAGAACATTTATTAGAAAATGATTTAGATTCTGTTTTTAGTGGTGCAATTGCACCTGATTATTTTCTTTGGTCTAAGAAAAATGGTGTTTTGCATGGTCTTAATCATGACTATAGACAAAGAGAAAGAAGACAAAATAGAGGTGATCAGTACATTGAAAATGGTTCAATTTATGTTTTTAAAACCGATTTATTTCTTAATAAAGCTAATAGGATAGGTGGTAAGAAAGACGTATATTTAATGAAACCTTGGACTATACATGAATTGGATTCATTAGATGACCTAGAGTTAATAGAATTTTATTTAAAGAATAAATGGAAAGATTAGTTTATTTTAATGGTGAGTTTGTTCCTGAAAGTCAGGCAAAAATATCTATTTATGATTCTGCTTTAATGTTTGGAGATATGATATTTGAAATGACAAGATCGTTCAATAAAGAACAATTTAAATTAAGAGAACATTTAGAAAGATTATATGCCTCTGCTAAATTTATTGAGTTAGATATTCCAATGTCTATATCAGAAATGGAAGAATGTGTATATCAAACCATAGAGAAAAATGAACCTATGTTTAATGATGATGATGAACATAGAGTTATGATTGATATTACTAGGGGTACACTTGGAATTTATCAAGACATAGTTGGTGTTAGTAAAGGAGTTAACATCATAATAGCTGATTTTCCATTAAGATGGACTGTTTCCAGTATGGGACATTTATTTGACAAAGGAATAAATGCTGTAATAACATCTCAAAGAGCAATTCCATCTAGGTATTTAGATCCTAAGATTAAAAATAGAAGTAGATTACATTATTTAATGGCCAATATTGAAGCATCTAAATTTAAAGGTGAAGATAATTGGGCTTTATTATTAGATGATGAGGGATACATTTCAGAAGGTACTGGTGATAACTTCTTTATTATAAAAGATGGTGTTGTAATAACACCTTATGGTAGAAATATTTTAAGAGGTGTATCTAGAGATTATATTTTTGAATTATGTAATCAATTAGATATTCCTTGCATTGAAAAGAATATAGAAAGGTATGATGTAATAAATGCTGATGAGGCATTTATGACTGGAACCCCATTTTGTATACTACCAGTTACTCATTTAGATAGTATTCCTATAGGATATGGTAAGGTTGGTCCTATTTATTCCGCTTTACTTTCTAATTGGGGTAAAAATGTAGGTTTAGACATTAAAAAACAAATCCAAAATTACTCTAAAAATGATACTACTAAAGGAGTTACACCTTACAACTTTAAAAAATGAAATTAGGTATTATTCAAGGTAGATTATCCCCACCTGTAGAGGGATTTCAAGAAACACCAGCTAACTGGAAAAAGGAATTTGAGTTACTACCAAAACTGGGGTTAAATCATATTGAATGGGTTGTTACTAAAAAATCATTTGCAACTAATCCTTTATTTACTCAAGATATATCAGATTATACTGATAATATTTCTGCTATTTGTGCTGATAATATAATTGATTCTAATTTTTATAAAGGTGACTATTTAGAAACTAATTTAGGTAAAATTTGCCATTATGCTTGGCAATATAAAATAAATAACATAGTAATACCTTTACTTGAGGAATCTTCAGTTGTTAATTTTACTAAAAAAGTATTATTTAAACAACAATTATCTTATTATTCTAGAAAATATTCAGATATTAATTTTATACTTGAAATTGAATCTGATGTAATAATTGCAAGAGAACTTGCTGATCTGGCATCTAATATTTACCTTGTATATGACACAGGTAATTTAACTACCTTAAAAGTAGATCATGAATATTACATTAATATGTCAAGTGATAAAATTGCTAATGTTCACTTAAAAGATAGAGTCAAAGGTAAAACTACTACTGTTGAACCTGGTGAAGGTGGAACTAATTTTGATTCTATATTTAAAACACTTAATAAAAATAACTATAGTGGTTTATTTACATTACAAACTGCTAGAGGTAAAGATGGTGATGAAATTGAAACTATTAAAAAACATATAAATTATTTTAAACAATATGAATAATTATTTTGATCTTACAGGTAAAACCGCACTTATTACAGGTGGAGGTGGTTTATTAGGGCCTAAACATGCTGAAGCGTTAGCTGAATTTGGCTGTAAAGTTATATTAGCTGATTGGCATAAGGAAAAAGCCGAAGAAAAAGCACATGAAATTAATAAAAAATTCCTTAAAAAAATAGCTATAGGTGAGTACTTAGATGTTACTAATAAATCTGATATTGAAGCACTGACTGAAAAATACGAGTTTGATATTTTAATCAACAATGCAGCTAAGGATCCTAAGGTTAAAAAAGATGGTGGTTTAACTCCTGATTCTAGATTTGAAACCATGACAGAGGAATACTGGAAAGAAGGTATTGATGCTGCTTTAAACGGAACATTTTTATGCTCTCAGGTAGTAGGTAATCAAATGTTAGAACGAGGTGGTGGAACTATACTTAATATTTCATCTGATTTAGGAGTAATAGCTCCTGATCAAAGATTATACATGAAGAAAGGATTAGATGATGATCAACAAAATGTTAAACCTATTACTTATTCAGCTGCTAAATGGGCTATAATAGGAATGACAAAATATTTGTCTGTTTATTTTGCTAAAAAGAATATTAGAGTAAATTGTCTTAGCCCTACAGGTGTATTTAATAATCATCCTGATGATTTTGTAAAAAAACTATCTAACATTATACCAATGGGACGAATGGCTGATATAAATGAATATAAAGGTGCAGTTGTATTTTTATGTTCTGAAGCTAGTTCTTATATGACAGGTGAAAATGTTGTAATTGATGGAGGCAAGACTGTATGGTGAGACATAATTCACAATATCCAGTAGATCTTAATGGTAAAGTTTCTTCTTTATTCTTAAATCAATTTGTTTATTTACCTAAATGGGGTAAAAATGCTACCTGTGCTTGTGTAGGTAGTAGTCCTATTTTACTAGATAATGAACATGGTGAACTAATAGATAGCCATGATATTGTTATTAGAATGAATGACAGTAGAATAAAAGGTTATGAAAAACATACTGGCACTAAAACATCTATTAGAATGTTAAATGGTAGCACTTATGCTGGTACTTGTGATAAGGAACGTTTTCCTAAAGGAAGTGATGAATCTTGGGTATATGGTGAGGAAACTGAAGGTCAGTCATTTATTATTAAAAGTTGGAATTATGAAGAAGTTTTTATTGGGTTGAATAAAACTGGTAATAGGAATCCAGTTAATTTTTTAAATGCCGATTTTGTTAGATACTGTAATGAAATGACTAATTTTAGTAATGGTTTAAAAGAACAAGGTGAATTTCATGAGGCCACCACTGGTTTTATAGGTATTATATTTGCTACAATGTTTTTTAAAAAAGTTAATTTATTTGGATTTAGTTTTTTTGAGGAACAAGATTGGAAGAAATATCACTTTTATGAGGAAGTAAAATCATATAAACCAGGACATAAATTTGAAAACGAAAAAACACTAGTTAAGCAATTTGAAAAGGAAGGTAAATTAAAAATTTATAGATAATGAATATAGCTTGGTTTTCTGAAATGCCTATGGATGCTAAATTTCCTAGAACTCATGAGAATATGAGAACGGAATTTGCCTGGTTTGTTGCTCAACAAGCTACTCATCACAATATATTATCACTACAAAAAATTCCAGATAACACTTATGATTTAGGAGTGATTATTATTCCTAAGGACATTGATAGATACTTTAATTTCGATGTTGTAAATAATTTAAGACGTGTTTGTAAAAAATATGCTTTCATGCAGGAAGGCCCATCATGGTATTTCCAAGATTTACCTATAGATAAATCATTCTGGTTTTATAACATAATGGTAAATGCAGATTTTGTTTTAGCACATAATGATGTTGATAGATCTTATTATGAAGGATTACTAGATAAAAAATGCTATATTAATCCTACTTTAATGATAGAAGATCCTATAGTTGATTTACCTGATATAGAAAGAAAAAATGTTATAATAGGAGGTAACCTGGTAAGGTGGTATGGTGGTTTTAATTCATTTATAGTTGCTCAAGAGTGTAATGAAGAAATCTATGCTCCACAGATGGGTAGAATGGAAAAACTAGAATTGGAAATAGAAGGTTTAAACCATATACCTTATGTGATGTGGGATAAATGGATTTATGAACTAAATAAATTTAAATATGCAGTTCATTTAAATCCTAATTCAATAGGAGGTACATTTAGTTTAAATTGTGCTTATCTTGGAATACCTTGTATTGGTAATGTCAATAGTAACACTCAAAAATACTGTTATCCTGATTTATCAGTGTTACCTGATGATTTATCTAAAGCTAAACAGTTGATGAGTGATTTGTGTAATGATAAAGATTTTTATTTACATTGTAGTAATACAGCTAAAGAACTATATCAAGAATATTTTAGTGAAAAAGTTTATTTAAGAATTTGGGATAGCATAATTAAAGAAGAATTTAATGAAAATTAGTTTAATACAACCATCTAGAAATAATTTAAAATATCTTAAGTGGTCTTATGATTCAATTAGAAAAAATCAGGGCGATCATGAAGTAGAGATATGCGTTGCAGATGATGCTTCAACTGATGGCACTTGGGATTGGTGTTTAGAAAGAATGGATGAAGATAAACATTTTAAAGCCATTAGAAATGAAACAGGCAATCGTTTAGGTCATACTATTTTATATGATAGATTAGTTAATGAAGTTGCTACAAATGATATTTGTATGATTTACCATGCAGATATGTACCTATGCCCTTATGCGTTAAGTGCAATTGAAAAACATATTAAACCTAAAGTAATTGTTTCATTAACTAGAATAGAACCTCCTTTACACCCTGAAGGTCCTGAAAAAATATTAAGAAATTTTGGAACTGAGCCTGAGGAATTTACTGAGGATAAGTTACTAGAAGATGTAGAAGAATTAAGACAACCACATGAAAATGATCCAGGTTTTACAGAGGGTATTTTTGCACCTTGGGCGTTTTATAAAAAAGATTTTCAAGAAATAAATGGTCATGATCCACTATATGCTCCTCAATCTAAAGAAGACAGTGATATATTTAACCGTTTTCAATTAAACGGAGTTAAATTTATTCAAACTTGGGAAGGTTTTGTTTATCATATGACTTGTAGAGGTAGTAGAAGAAATGTACTTGATGCTGCTAAAAACATTTATGAAGATAGTCCTGAATGGTTAGCTCAAAATGTTAGATCAACTAGAAATTTTATTCGTAAGTGGGGTCATTTTGTTATGCATGATGAATATTTAAAACCTATTATACCTTCTAAATTTAATGTTGGCTTTAAAGTCACCAATTGTGATTTACCCACTTTACACCAGTTAGAGCCCTGGTGTGATAAAATTTATCTTGATAGTGATTCAAAAGTAATTGAAGAATACATTGACAAAGAACAGGTTAATACTCAATACAATTTAAAAGATAGAATATTTAATTTAAATAGTGAAATTGATACTGATGTTATAGTAGAAATGAATGCTAAAAATATTAATTATAACCACATTCAACAATTATCCATGATCATTGATAATACAGACGAAGTTGGTGAATTTGAATTAGATGGGTTAAATATTAAAATTAATAAAATTAATAGACTAGAAAAAGATTTAATAATTAGAAAATGAAAAAAGTTTTAGTTACTGGTGGTGCTGGTTTTATAGGTAAAAATTTAATTGAAAGATTAGTTAATGATGGTGAAACTGTAGTTTGTGTGGATAATTATAGTTCTGGTTTTATGGCTAATCATGTTGAGGGTGTTGAATACATTGACTTTGATGTTAATGAAGTTAATGACTACTCAGCATGGGGTGAGTTTAAATGTGTTTACCATTTAGCTGCATTGAGTAGAATACAACCTTCATTTACAGATCCAGTTGAAACATTTGAAAGTAATGTTTCTGGAACTATTAAAGTTTTAGAATACGCTAGAAGAAATAAAGTTAAAGTGGTTTATGCTGGTTCATCTTCTAAACATCATGACCCATATCAATCTCCTTATGCTGCATTTAAATATTTAGGTGAAGAGCTTTGTAAAACGTATAAAGCCACTTATAATTTAGATGTAAATATAGCTCGTTTTTACAATGTTTACGGACCTGGCGAAATAGTAGACGGTGATTGGGGAGCAGTAGTTGGTATTTTCCGCAGACAAGTGCGCGATTCCTTACCACTTACCATAGTAGGTGACGGAGAACAACGAAGAGATTTTACTCATGTAAAAGACATTGTAGACGGTTTAGTAAGAATTGCTAATTCTAAACCACAAGGGATAGAAGCATGGGAGTTAGGTTCTGGTGTAAATTATTCTATTAATGAACTAGCAGACATGTTTATTGAAAAATATAATTGTACTAAAAAATACATACCAGATCAAGCTGGTAATTATAGAAAAACTTTAAGATTAGATAATCAAGCAGTAAATTTATTAGGTTGGCAACCAAAAGATAGATTAAAGGATTATATAAATGGATTATAACAGAAAGATAGGAATTATAGGACAAGGATTTGTTGGAAATGCTGTTTATCAAAAGTTTAAAAAATATTTTGATATTCTAACATTTGATACTGATTCTAAACTTGCTAATTCAACATATGAAGAATTAACTTTATTATGTGATGTTATATTTTTGTGTTTACCTACACCTATGAATGATGATGGTTCTTGTCACATTAACATTGTAGAGGATGAACTAAACAAATTAAATAAAGGTAAATATATAGTGGTCATAAAATCTACCGTTCCACCTGGTACTGTTGAAAAATGGAATAAGGAATTTAAAAATCTTAAAATTGTATTTAATCCCGAATTTCTTACTGAAAGAAATGCTGTAGATGATTTTAATAATCAAAATAGAATAATATTAGGTGGTCCAAGACCTGCAACTACAAAATTAAAACAAATTTATTCTAAAGTATTCCCTAATGCTCACATTATTAAAACAGGATCAACTCATGCTGAAATGGTAAAATATTTTACTAATTGCTTTTTAGCATTAAAAGTATCTTTTGCTAATGAAATGTTTGAAATCACTGAAAACCTGAATTTAGATTATGATAAAGTAGTTGAATATGCTACTTTAGATAAAAGATTAGGTAAATCACATTGGGCTGTTCCAGGACCTGATGGTGACTTTGGTTATGGTGGTCATTGTTTTCCTAAGGACGTTAAAGCATTAATTAAATTATCTGAACATTTAGGTATACACCCTAAAATGTTAAATGCTACTGATTCTAAGAATGAGGATGTTAGAAAATTTAAAGATTGGACTAAAATGAAAGGAAGGGCTGTAGTATGATTAAATTAGGTATTATAGGAGCTGGTGGGTTAGCTAACGAAGTTGCTTCCACTATAGATGAAATTAATTTAAGGGCAAATAAAATGGTATATGAATATACCTTTTTTGTAGATGATGCCTATATGGAATTTTACCCTCATGCTTTACCTATTTCTAAATTTATAGCTAAAGAGTACTTTGCTGTTGTTGCAGTTGGTGATACTCATTTAAGAAAATATTTTGTTAATAAATTACCTAAAAGTACTAGATTTGAAACCATCATTCACCCCACTGCTGTTATAGGTAATAATGTTAAATTAGGTAAGGGTTCTATTGTTCAACAATTTGCTAGTATTACTGCTGAATCTACTATTGGTAAACATTGTATTTTAAACATTTATAGTTATATAGCTCATGATTGTGTAGTAGGGGATTTTGTTACTTTATCCCCACAATCAGGAATTAATGGTAATTGTATCATTGGTGATCATGTTTATTGTGGTGCTAATTCAAACATTAGGGAAGCTACCATAATTAAAGACAATATAACTATTGGTTTAAATGCAGGTGTGATTAAAGATTTACTTAAAGAAGGTACTTATCTAGGTACACCAGCTGAAATTTATTATAGGCCAAGATATGTAACTGATTATGAGGATTTTCTTAATAAACTAGAAAGTGGGGAGATAGATATTGAAGATGATAGAGGAGATTATTTTGAAGAAGACGAAGAAGACTTGGAGACCTGAAAGATTTTTCGTATATTCACACAAAATTAGGTTATGTTAAAGAAAATTATTAAAATATATAGAGACGATTCAAGGTCTGAAGAATGGATTTATTTTGACAATGATAATCCTCAACCACCAATTCAAATAAAAGGTACAAATATAAAACACACTATAGCTACTACTTGGTTTTATCATGTGGAAGATTTAGGAATACCTCCTTCCATTGCTACTATAAACGATAAAACTTATATCATACCCCACTGGATAGAAGTTCATCCTCAGACAACTTTACATGATATAAAGGTTAAGAAAAAAAGAGTACCTAAAAAAGATCAAACTAAAATTATTAAAACTTTTACTAGTGGGTCATCTGATAGTACTTACACTACAACTTACTATAAAGAGTCTGGAAAATATTTTTGTGATTGCCCTGGATTTTGGAGATCAGGGGGTAATTGTAAACATGTTAAACAATTAAAATTAGAAAATAATGATTAAGAACATTACAATACAACTGCTTAAAGGTTTAGAGTTAGAATTTGGTAGGAGATGTGAAATATCTTCTAGTGAAGAAGATAGGGACACTTATGCTAAATGGTTTGATCAAGTTAAAAAGATGAGGTTAAGTCTTCAAAAAGGATCCGTAAAATAATTTGGAGAAGCAAGATATTTTTATTATATTTACAATTAAATTAAGGTTATATGTTTGATATTATTAAAAAAGATGGTTGGTATGAAGTTGAATTACAAACCGATGATAAAGATAAAAGATTAGGTGTTAGGATGGATGAAGACAATCCTGATCACTTTCAGATTTATTATAAAGGTTGGAATCAAAATGCTGAAATTTGGGAAAGAAGAATGCATTCTATTGAGGTTAAATCAAATGAATTAGTTAATATTATAGGAGCAGTTAATGAATTAATTAAAACAACAGAATAAAGGTTATATTTATGAATACAAAATTAGACACAATGAATAAAATTTGTACAACTTGTGATGGTAGAGCAGTATATGAATTAAATGAAAGAATATACGCTGATACTAAGGTTTGTCCTAGCTGTAGAAAAAAATACAAGGTAGGTGAGGATGAATCAGTTAAAAGAAAACAAGGGGTACCTGTTCAGTTTGGAGAAGGAGATCATACTTGGAATGATCTAGTTATTATGGATGGTGATGAATACGAAAATTATCTTGAAAGAGAAAAAGGTATTATTACTAGAAGTAAAAAATCCAAAGCTGAATTTAATGATACAGATTCTGATGATAACATGCCTAAATTAGAAGATGAAGTATCTAAACACAAATTAAAAGAAGACCCCTTAGCATAATGCCATCTGCAAAACCCTTAAGTAAGGAAATGATCCTTGCTGCTATGGAAAACACACAATCTAACAAAGCAGCAGCTCGTTATTTAAATGTATCTTATATGCATTATAAAAAATGGGCTGAATTCTTTGTTGATAAAGATACAGGTGAAACATTATGGCAAAAACATAGTAACCAGGCTGGTAAGGGTGTACCTAAATTTTTTAAAAAATATAAAGATAAAGTTAAATTAGATGATATCCTAAATGGTAGAATTGATGCAACTAATTTTGAACCTCAATTCCTTAAGTATCGTTTAATAGAAGAGGGATATTTATACGAGGAATGTTCAGAATGTGGTTTTCATGAGAGAAGGGTTTCTGACTACAAAATACCCTTGTTATTAAATTTTAAAGATGGGAATAAAAAGCACTGGGGTTTAAATAACCTAGAGTTGCTTTGTTATAATCACTACTTTTTGAAAGTGGGAGATGTATTTACTGAAAAACAGGAACAACAAATTGTTGATCATAAACCAGTAAATGAGGGTAAAGTAGATTGGGAAATAGATGATTATCATTTAGAACGTTTAAAAGAACTTGGCTTAGAAGATGACGATGAGTCAGATGTAGACAAATATATTTCTAGAATATGAAACATTTAAAAGAAAACAATATTAGTTACTGGAAGCATTGGTTATTTGCTATGAAATTATCATTGGTACTTTTTATACATGCTTGGTACCCTGATGTTTTTGAAACTTATGTTTCAGATAAAATTTGTAAGGATGAGAAAAGGTAAATCTTACATGAGAAAACATCAAGCCATAGTTAAAGACTATGACAAAACTAAATCTAAACATTTAAATAGATTAGCTACTAAAATGCTAAAAAATGATGAAATGTTTGAAAAACTTAAAGATAAAAAAATTGATAATAATTATCTAGATTTGTTTAATTAAATTTTATTTTATGATAAAACGACTTGTAATGTTTTACGGTACGTTATTTTTAATCTTTGGGACGGTAACTGGAAAGGTTGGTCCTAAATTTGATTATAATTTTAATCATTTTACCATTGAGGTAAATAAACATGAGTTGTCTAAACTATCAGCTAAAACTGAAAAAACAGACAAAATTGAATTTAAGGGTCATTATGAATTTTTAAATGACTTAGGCTTTAGAGAATCATCTAACAACTATAAAATTGTTAATAAATGGGGTTATATGGGTAGATACCAATTTGGTATGGAAACATTAAAGGCTTTAGGTATTAGCACTACTAAATCTGAATTTTTAAATAATCCTTTACTCCAAGAAGAAGCTATGGAGTTACTATTAAAAGATAATAAACGAATTTTAAAAAAATTAATTAACAAGTATGAAGGTAAAGTACTTCATGGTGTTAAGGTAACTGAATCTGGTATTTTAGCCGCTGCTCATTTAGGTGGAGCTGGAAATGTTAAAAAATGGTTTCGTAGAGGAACCCAATTTAAAGACGCTAAAGGTACTAGTATAACTTCTTATATGAAAAGATTTGAAGGTTATACTTTAAACATATAGTTACAACTAATCTCTTGTATGTATAAACGAAACGGTTTATGGCAAGAGGAATGTTTACTCCAGCTTATAGGTTAAAACCTAAAAAGAAAAGACCTGGAGTTCATAGCAAAAATAGGTCTACTAAAAATAAGAATGGTAAATACTATTCTGGGTCAAAATATAGGGGACAAGGTAGATAAAATTAATATGGGACAAGATAACATTATTAGCTTTACAGGAGGATATATTTTAACAGCGGGTGTTTCTACTCTTTCTATGGCAGTTTATCAAGCTGCATTGGTAGGATTAGTAGGTGGAATATTTGGAATGATGGGAAAAGAATTGTATCTTTGGTTGAAAAGCAAAATAGTTAAAAAGTAATATGTGCGAATGTACTTACTGTAATTGTGGTGAATCTTGCGGGTGCGAGTGCTGCGATTGTTAAATAAAAATTAATTAGTTATGAAACGTATCATTGTAATAGGTGAACAGTGCATAGATAGATTTATGTATGGCTCAGTGGATAGAGTATGCCCTGAAGCTCCTGTACCTGTTTTCATTCCTAAAGATACCACTTCTAATCCAGGCATGGCAGCTAATGTTTTAGCTAATCTAAAGGCAATAAGTAGAGATTATATTTTTGATGATTTTAAATTTGAATTAATTTCTAATAATGATAGAATTGTAAAAACTAGATACATTCATAAAAGAACTAATCAGATGATTATGAGGGTAGATGATGATGAGTCATTAACTAAACCCTTTAAATTTAATAAATCGATTGTTAAATCTATTAAATCAGCTGATGGTGTTATAATTAGTGACTATAATAAAGGTTTTTTAAGTAATGAAGATATTTTTGAAATAGCCGCTTTATCTAATTTTTGTATTATAGATACTAAACGTGATTTAGAAGGTGTTGATTTATCTTTATTTGATTTTGTTAAACTTAATCAACTTGAAGCTAAAAAGAATTTTAAATACATACATAACAATGATGACAATATATTATACACTCTAGGAAGTAAAGGTTGTAAATTCCAAAATTTATCTATAGCTACTAAATCTAAAGTTGAAACCATAGATGTAAGTGGGGCTGGAGATACATTTACAGCTGCATTTACCATGATATACCTTAATGTTTTAAATAATCCTAATTATCCTGATATGATGGAAAATGTGGAGGCAGCTATTAATTACGCTAATAAATGTTGCACCCAAGTGGTAACAAAAAAGGGCGTTAATACGCCCCTTTTCTAGTTTCTCTTTCTTATTAGCTTTTTATTTTTCTTTCTTAAAGCCTTAAGCTTTTTCCAATCTGATTTTTTAAAAATTGTTTTAGTAACAATTATCACCTCATCACCTCTCATCTCCACTTTCCTTTCTACTTTTACTGGTTTAGGTCTTTTATCATTGTTACCAAATGCACTTGTCATATTCATTGCTAAAAAAAGAAAAACTATACCAAAACAAATTAACATTTTCTTAATATAATCTGTTTTAGATGATTTTTTTAAACTTGGAATATACATAATTAGTGATTTAGTTATAAATATATGACTATTTAGTCATATTAACGTAATATATATAAATTACTTAGTACCCCCAAATTTATTTGGAGAAGCAGTAAATTTTATGTATATTCACATATGTTTAATTTAAATAAAAAACTATGTATGATTTAAACACTGATGCTATTACTAAAAAACCAAAATTATATTGTGAACTTGGATTAAGAGAACTATATTCTCTAGATAAATCTAAAGAAATAGTTAAAGAATATTTTATTAAAAATTATAGTTTTAATTCTAATCTTAAAGAATATATTAAAAATTTAGAAAATTGTAAAACTGTATATGATATTGAAAAATACGTTTGTTATGCAGGTGTAAAAGGGTTAGAAATAAAAGTAAAAAGTAATTTAAACACCTTAAATAAAAATTTCTAGCAAAAGGCTTGGAGAAGCGAGAGAGGGTACGTACATTTACGGTATAAATTAAAAAAAAAGGTTATGAACAATTCAAAAGTAAAATTAGATTATTTA
>MDTC01220307.1_pt1 | contig 18956 bp, 18 predicted proteins | sample 811181 | NCBI WGS metagenome assembly MDTC01 (sample SAMN05326644, study PRJNA326480) | marine metagenome | isolation source: seawater | place: Pacific Ocean: North | collected 2011
CTGATCTATCTTTGGAATTCCAGCTAATAAACTACCAAGCAAACGTTTACCCGAACCAGACAAACCATCCATTATTATTATTTTTTGTTTATTAATAAGATTTCTATCGTACATAAAAAGCGTTCAAAGATTGAACAATTTTTGTTGACTTTGTTCAAATACTGAACATAATGTTGTAATGAAAATAAATCAAGAAAAATTTGAGCTTTTAAGAATGCTGAATAAAAAACCATCAGCAAGTCAAAGGGAATTAGCTTCAAATCTGGAAATAAGTGTAGGTAAATTAAATTATATTTTAAATGAATTGAAAGAAAAGGGCCTAGTTAAAATTAAAAATTTTAAAAAACATCAAAATAAGTCTCAATATTTATACTTACTCACTCCAAAGGGTATTACAGAAAAGACTCAACTGACAATAAATTTTATGAAAAGAAAACTTCAAGAATATGATGAGTTAAAAAAAGAAGTAGAAAACACTAAGGAAAATAAAGATGTGGATAGTAATTTCAGCAAATAATATAAATTTGTTTAAACAAGAGATTAAGAAAAAATTCTTGGACATAGAGTTTTATTGTCCAAAAATTAAGTCAAAGAATTACAAAAAATCAAAGTTTTTATTAGGTAGTTATCTATTTTGCTATAGTGAAGAATTTAATAAAAATAAAAATTTTATTTTTGATTTAAAATTTATTAAAGGACTTAAAAAATTTTTATATATAGAAAATTGTAAAAAGAAAAAAATTATAAATTTTATCAATTTTTGCAAATCACATGAAGATAGCGAAGGATATATTAAAAATACTTTTTTTAAAAATTCAATTAATTATAAAGGTACTTTTTTGAATGGTGCATTTACAAATCACATTTTTAATTTAATAGAAAAAGAAAAAAATAAAATCAAAGTTTTTGTTGGAGACATTAAAATTTCAATCTCAGATAAAAGTAATTTTAATTATTCAGCTTTATAAAAAAATGTATATAAACTCACAACTGACTGCTCGGTAAGTGCGGAGCTATGAAATATGAAAACTTTAATTGTTATACCTGCAAGATATAAATCATCAAGATTACCAGGAAAACCTTTAAAAAAAATTTTAAATAAAGAATTAATTTTATGGGTATTAGACGTCTGTAAAAAGATTATGTCTAAGTCTACAAAAATAGTAGTAGCTACAGATAATAAGAAAATTTTAAACTTTGTTAAAAAAAAAAACTTTGAGTCGTTAATGACTTCAAAAAAATGTTTAACAGGAACAGATAGAGTTGCAGAAATATCAAAAAAAATAAATGCCAATATATATCTTAATGTGCAAGGCGACGAACCTTTAATTAAATTTCAAGATATAAAAAAAATTTTGCAGGCAAAAAAAAAATATCCCAATTATATAATTTGCGGATATGCAAAACTTAATTCTGATGAGAATGAAAACAATCCCAATATCCCAAAAATTGTTATTAATAAGAAAAATGAACTTTTGTACATCTCACGATCTCCTATTCCTTCTAACAAAAAAAATTTAAAAAAAAAATTTAATTATTTAAAACAAGTCTGCATATACGCATTTAATAAATCAGAGTTGAATGTATTTAATAGATCGAAAAAAAAAACATACTTAGAGAAAACAGAAGATATAGAAATAGTTAGATTTCTGGAGCTAGGCAAAAAAATTAAAATGATCAAATTAAACTCAAAATCTTACGCGGTCGATATACCTGAAGACATAAAGAAAATAGAAAAAGTAATTAAAAAACAACTTAGGATAAAGTGATTCATAAAATTAAAATTCTTTTTAAACTACTAAATAAAGAACAAAAAAAATCTTTTTCATTTTTATTATTATTCATGATTTCTTCTAGTTTTTTGGAAATAACTAGTGTCGTAGTTTTATTAGATTTTGTTAATTATTTTATTATGAGTGAGAGCACTCACCGTATCGGTCTAGTAACAAAAGTAGTTGAGATTTTGAATATTAATTATGAATTAAATAGTATTCAAAATAGAGGATTAATTACAATATTTTTTATTATTTTTAGTTCAACCTTTTCTCTAGTAACAGTATATTTGTCATCAAAATTTTCTTATAAAACTGGTGGAGAGATTGAGAGTAGATTATTTGACTATTATTTAAAAAGAAATTATTTACTACATATAGAAACATCATCCTCAAAACTTTTAAATAATATTTTAGAGCTGGTAAAAAGAGTCACATTCTTTATCTTGATACCTTGCCTAGTAATTTTATCCAAAGTAATTTTTTTATTTCCACTGTTATTAGGTTTAATAATATTTAAACCTCAAATTACATTAATAGCGTGTGTGGTTTTTGTTTGTGTGTATTTTTTAATTTATAAGATTGTTAGAACAAAGCTTACTTCTCTGGGAAATGAAGAGACGCAAATCACTAAAGAAAAATTTCAAATCTTACAGGAAGGTTTTGGTGGTTTTAAAGAAAATAAATTACTAAAAAAATTTAATTATTTTAAGTCTAATTTCAAAAGAATTTATTTATCATTTGTAAACATTATTGTTTTAAGAGATTTGATCGGAAAATCACCAAAACTTTTTATTGAAAGTTTAAGTTTTACTGCAGTTATATTGCTTGTCATTCATTTAAGTCAAAAACTTGATTACAGTTTAAATGAAACAATTTTTAGTTTGTCTTTTTTTATTATATGCGCATATAAAATTATACCTGCTTTTCAACAGATTTATATTCATATTATAATGATAAAAAATCATATACCAGCACTTGATCAAATTTCACCAGATCTGTTTAAAGCATTTGAATTAAAAAATAAGAAGAAAAATAATGATAAAATTATAAATAAATTTTTAGATTTTAAAAAAATAAATATTAATAATCTTAAGTTTAATTATAATGAAAGCAAACTCCCTACTATTGAAAATGTCAACTTAGAGATATTAAGAGGAGATAAAATTGCAATAACTGGTCTTAGTGGATCAGGCAAAACAACTTTAATTCATATCTTAGCTGGTTTAATTGAACAAAACTCCGGACACATCAGCATTGATGGAAAGAGATTAGATGATAATGATATGAATAATTGGCAAAAATTAATAGGATTTGTGCCACAAACAATTTTTTTATCTGAAAAAACTATTCGTGAAAATATTGCTTTCGGTGAAGAAATTAATAATATCGATCAGAATAAAATCAATAAAGCTCTGGAGATTTCTATGCTATCTCAGACTATAAATTCACTACCAAAAAAGGATAATACAAAAATAGGAGAAGGAGGATCAAAGTTTTCAGGAGGGCAACAACAAAGATTAGGAATAGCTAGAGCTCTTTATTTTGACCCTAAAATTTTAATTCTAGATGAAGCTACTAATGCATTAGATATGTTAACAGAGAATGAAATTTTAAACTCATTAAACAAATTAAGTAACGATACTACAATTATAATGATAGCTCATAGATTAGATTTAATTAAAAAATTTGATAAAATAATTTTTATGAATAAGGGAAGAGTAGAGGGGTATGAGACATTTGACAAACTAGTAGAAAAGAATTTAAACTTTAAAAATTTAGTGTTCGCAAGCAAACATAAATAGTTTATAAAATTTATTATAATGAAAAAATCAATATCATCAATTTGTGTAAATTTTGAATCTACAATTTTGCACGCTTTAAGGAAATTAAGCAAAAGTGCAAATAAATGTTTGATTGTTGTTAATAATAAGAAAAAATTTTTAGGCACAATAAGCGATGGTGATATACGCAGAGATATATTAAAAAATAAAAATTTTTCTAAATCAATTAAAGATATTTATAATACAAAAAGCACTTTTATGTACCAGGAAGATTTTACCCCTAAAAGAGTAAAAGAAATTTTATCAAATATGCGACTTCCAATATTGCCAATATTAAATAAACAAAAAAAACCTATTAATTATTATTCAATTTATGACCTAAGTCCTCCAGAAAAAAAAAATAAAAACAGCAGAATAAATCAAATTATAATTATGGCTGGTGGAGAAGGTAAAAGACTGCATCCTTTTACTTCAATATTGCCAAAACCTCTTATACCAATTAAAAATAAACCTATTATTTCCCACTTAATGAATTTTTTTAAATCCAAAAATTTTTCTCAATTTACGATTTCAATTAATAAAAAAGACAAAGTTCTTAAATCATATTTAAATGAGCTGAGTAGTCTTTATGACCTACGTTTAATTGAAGAAAAGCAAAGGTTAGGCACTGCAGGAGTTCTAAAAAAATTAGACAGGATAAGAGAAGATTTTTTTATAATAAATTGTGACTGTTTGTTTAATATAGACTTAAGTCAACTTTTAAGTTTTCATCAAGAAAATAAATATGACATCACTTTAGTTGCCGCTGTAAAAGATATTAATATTCCTTATGGCGTGTGTGAAATGAATTCAAAACAAAGTATATTAAAAAATATGATAGAAAAACCAAAAAAAAGCTTTGTTGTAAATACAGGTTTCTACGTATGTAAACCAACTTTATTTAAATTCCTTCCAAACAAAGCCAATTTCGGAATGGATTTAGTTATTAATCGATTATTATCAAAGAAAAGAAAAGTTGGAGTTTTCCCAATTAATGGAAAAGATTGGAAAGATGTTGGTAATTGGACTGATTATTTAAATAATATTCAAACAAACACAAAAGCTAAAATCTTATAATTCAGAAATATTTTGCATAAAATTATTTAACAATGATTAGATGAAAAAAAATTTAAATATAAAAATTTTAGACTGCACCTTAAGAGATGGTGGTTATTATAATAACTGGAATTTCTCAAAAAAATTAGTAAAAAGTTATGTCGAAAATTTAAATCAATCCAATATAGATGTAGTCGAAGTCGGTTTTAGATTTTTAAAGAAAAATAAATTTGGGACCTTTGCTAATACTGAGGAAAAAATGTTAAATAGTTTAGGATTTAAAAAAAACCTAAAATTGGCAGTCATGATTAATAGTGTTGATTTTAACATTGACACTAATTACAAAAAATTAATTGACAAGTACTTTGTTAAAAAAAGAAATTCTAAAATTTCGCTAATTCGTCTTGCAACTCATTTAAGAGATATTGATAAAATTATTCCAAAAATTAAATATTTAAAAAGATTAGGCTACGAAATCGCGGTAAATCTAATGCAAATAGATAAAGTAGAAAAAATAGAACTTATTAAAGTTTTGAGGTTATTAAAAAAAACTAAATCGGTTGATATATTTTATTTTGCTGACTCTTTTGGTAATTTAAATCCTAAAAATATCAATAACATTTGCAAGATTATTCAAAAATATTGGAATAAAGATTTTGGCTTTCATGCTCATGATAACTGTGGATTGGCTTTGCAAAATTGCATATCCGCAATAGATAGTGGAGCTAAATGGATTGACTCGACAATTCAAGGAATGGGTAGAGGCGCTGGAAATGTAACCACTGAAGATCTTATCTGTTTTATTTCAGAAAAAAAGGAATGTAAATACAGCCCAAAACCCATTTATTACTTAGCTGAAACAGTTTTTAAAGAACTTAAAAATAAGTTTGGATGGGGTAAATCAATTTATTATAATTTATCAGCAAAGAAAAATATCCATCCTAGTTACATTCAAGAAATGTCAACGGATAAAAGGTATAATCATGATGACATAATAGAAATTATTGATGAATTATCAAAAATTAAAGGAAGCTCATTTAATCCAGTGGCTTTACAACAACTCATAAATGAAAAAATAATACTTAAAAATAATTGGAATGCAAAAAATTGGTGTTTAAAAAAAGATGTTTTAATAATTGGTCAAGGTAATAGTATATTAAAATATAAAGAAAAAATTATTAAATTTATTCAAAGAAAAAAATGCAAGGTTTTAGCTCTAAACATTAATCCAATCATAGAAAATAAACTTATAGATTTTTATGTTGCCTGCCATGAAATGAGAATAATGATAGATTTTAAAAGATATACAAGTATAGGCAAGAAGTTAATTTTACCTTTGGATAGGTTTAAAAATATTTTAAATAAAAAACTTTCTAAAAATATAAAAAATTATGGAATGGTGATAAGAAAAAATAGTTTTAATTATCATAGCAAATACTGTGAATTGCCCAAAAATTTAGCCATAGGATACGCTTTATGTATATCGATGGCAGGCAATGCAAAGAATATATACTTAGCAGGGTTTGATGGCTATAAAAATAGAAAATTTCTTAATTATGAAATGAATGATTATTTAAAATTTATAAATCAAAAAACGCCTGGACTAAAACTTAAAAGCATTACTCCAATAAATTACAAAAATTACAAAATAGAAAAAAGATAATATATTGTAATATTTGTAATAAAAAAAATGAAAATTAAAACTAAAAAAAGAGAAAAAGTAGCAGTGCTAGGTTTAGGCTATGTTGGAATGCCAACTTTTTTAGTTCTAAGCAATATCAAAAAAAATAATTCTTATTCTTATCATGTAATTGGGATAGAAAAAAATGATAATGAGGGAAAAAAAAAGATAAATTGTTTTAAAAATAGAATAAAAACAATTGATAGTTCAGATAATGAATTTAACAAACTCTATAATAATGCATTAACTAGAAAAGATATTGAAGTAAGTAATAACCTTAAAGACCTAAAAGAATGTAAGAAGATTATTATAAGTATTAACTTTGAGATAAAAAAAGATAAAACATATCAGAATTTACAAAATCTATTTGACCAAATTGCAAAAAATATTTCAAAAAAAACTTTAATAATACTTCAATCTACATTGCCCCCGGGAACTTGTCACAATATAATTTTACCTAGATTTGAAAGAAATCTCTTAAAAAGAAAAATAAAATTAAAAGAGGTTTATTTTTCATATTCATATGAGCGAGTTACACCTGGTAGCAATTATATAAAGTCAATAATATCGTCACCACGTTGTTATTCAGGTATAAATAAAATCTCTAAAAAAAAATGCCAAAACTTTTTATTAAAAATTTTAAAAAAAAGAAAACTGCTAACAGAATTTAAAACAATTACAGAATGTGAGACAGCTAAAATTCTTGAGAATTCTTATAGGGCAATTAATATAGCTTTTATTGACGAATGGACAAAAATTTCAGAAAAATTAAACATTGATTTATTAAGTATTATTAATGGTATTAAGAAAAGGGCTACGCATAATAATATTATGCTTCCAGGTTTAGGTGTTGGTGGATACTGTCTGACGAAAGACCCAAGTTTTATAAAATATACCTCAAAAAAAATACTTAAATCTCAAAACAAATTCCCCATTATTTCACAAGCTATAAAGGTTAATAAACAAATGATACTAACGTCCTTAAAGTTTGTTAAGTCTAAAACCAATTTACGAAATAAAAAAATAATGATTTGTGGCGGATCTTATAAAGAAGATACAAATGACATGAGATACAGTCCCTCAATTGAATTTGCAATTAGATTAAAAAAGATGGGAGCCAAAGTATTTTTGCATGATCCGTGGATTAAAGAAAAAGAAATTGAACTCAAAAAGATTTTTTTTCAAGAAAAATTTAATGAAAAATTTGATATCATTATTTTTACTGTAGGTCACAAGCTATTTAAAAAAATAAAATTTCATAAAATTAAAAAAAACTGTCTATTATTTGACCTTAATAATTGTCTAAATCAATCTCAAATAAGTTCATTAAAAAATAAAAAAAACTTTTTTATTTTAGGTCGAAATAATTATTAAAATATGAAAAAAAATAAAAAAACAAAAATTTTAATCACTGGGGGAGCAGGCTTCATTGGATATCACTTGGCTAAGAATTTATCAAAAAATTGTAGTGTTGATTTAATAGACAATTTATCCAGAGGTAAAGTTGATAAAGATTTTAAAAAGTTAATTAAAGAAAATAATGTAAGACTTTTAAATATTGATTTAAATAATAAAATTAAAATTAAATCCAAAAATTATAATTATATTTTTCATTTAGCAGCAACAATTGGCGTAGATACAGTTATTAAAAATCCCTTTAAAGTTTTAAATAATAACTATCTTTCAACTTTGAATATTATAAAATTTGCTAAAGAACAAAAAAATTTAAAAAAACTATTTTTTACTTCAACAAGTGAAATTTATTCTGGGTCCTTTAAACACAAATTAATTAATTTTCCAACCAAAGAAAATTCAATTTTATCTTTAAACAATATGAATAGTGCTAGAGGCACTTACATGCTTTCTAAAATTTATTGTGAGGCGCTTTGCCATTTCAGTAATATTCCCTTTATTATTTTACGCCCGCATAATATTTTTGGAGAAAGAATGGGTATGTCTCATGTAATTCCTGAGTTGATAAAAAAAATTCATAAATCAAAAAAAAATTTAGAATTAAATAACTCAAATCATAAAAGATCTTTTTGTTATATTGAAGATGCTGTAAATATGATGATATTACTCATGAAAAATTCAAAGGCTGTTAACAAAACATATAACTTAGGAGATCCAAGCAATGAAATTTCAATTTTAAACTTAGCTAAAAAATTGATTAAATTTTCAAAATCAAATAAAAAAATAAAAAAAATAAATCATGAAAACTTTTCAGTTCAAAGACGTCTACCTGATATTAAAAATATATTAAAAGATACTCGATTTAAAAGGAAATATAATTTTGAAAAAAACTTAAGAAAAACATATGACTGGTATGAAAAAAATTTATTTATCTGAACCTTCTTTTTCAGGGAACGAGAAAAAGTACTTAAACAAATGTATAACTTCTGGTTATGTTTCTTCGGTAGGAAAATATGTAAATATTTTTGAGGAAAAAATTAAAAAATTCACAAAAAGCAAACATTGTATTGCATGTATAAATGGAACCTCGGCTTTACAATTAGCTGTCAAATTAGCAGGAGTAAATTCTGGGGATGAAGTTATTGCACCAACAATGACCTTCGTTGCTACAATTAATGCAATTAAATATAATAATGCATCACCCATATTTATGGATTGTGATGAATACTTCAACATAGATCAGCATAAAGTAATTAAGTTCATAAAAACAAATACTTATTATTCAAAGGGATTTACTTATAATAAAAAATCAAAAAAAAAAATTAAGGCTATAATAGTTGCACATATTTGGGGAAATCTGTCCAATATCAGTGAATTATTTAAGCTGTGTAAAAAAAAAGGAATTTTTATAATTGAAGATGCTGCAGAAAGTTTAGGATCAATATATGGCGATAAAAAAAAGCAAAAACATACGGGTACAATCGGGGATATTGGAGTTATTTCTTTTAATGGAAATAAATTAATTACATCTGGTTGCGGAGGAGCAATATTAACTCAAAATAAAAATATAGCTGTTAAAGCAAAATATTTTAGCAACCAAGCTAGAGAAAACAATTATGACTATATTCATGATGACGTAGGTTATAATTTTAGACTCTCGAATCTTAACGCAGCAGTTGGTGTAGCACAATTAGAAAAAATTAATATTAAATTAAAAAAAAAAAAATTTATAAATAAGTATTATAAACAAAAAGTTAAAAATAAATTTCTTTTCATTTCTAACTCTCCGGACTATGGCCAAAATAATTTTTGGATAAATATTTTACGCTTCAATAGTAAAAAAATTTCAAGAGAAAAATTAATAAAAAAATTTAATAAAGAAAAAATTGAAGTTAGGCCGATATGGCATCCTATACATTTGTTAAAACCCTACAAAAAATATCAAAAATTTGAGATAACTAAATCAATTGAATTTCTTAAAACTTCTATCTGCTTACCTTCGAGCTCAAACTTAACCAATAAAGATTTAAATAGAATAATTAAAGTAATTAATAATATATGAAAAATTTATTAATATTTGGAAGTGGAGATCACGCAAAAGTTGTCATAGCAGAAGCTTTAAAATTTAAAAAAAAATATAATACCTTAGGCTTTTGTTGTAATAAAAAAAAATTGGGAAAGATTATATTCAAAGAAAAAAACAAAGAATACACTATAATATGCAATTTTAAAAATATAAATAAAAAAATTAAAAAAAAAAAAATTTATGGAATAATAGGAGTGGCTGATAATTTTGTTAGAAAAAAAATCTATGATGAATTAAAAAAAAATAGAAATATTATTTGGCAAAGTATTATTTCAATTGACGCAAAAAAAAATAGTAATGTAAAAATTGGTAAAGGAAGTTTTATAGCCTCAAATAATTTTATTAACACTGGAACAATAATTAAAGACCACTGTTTGATTAATTCCTCCTCATCTTTAGATCATGATAATTTATTTGAAAATTTTTCAAGTACCGCACCTGGTGTAATCACCGGAGGAAATGTTATAGTTGGAGAAAGTAGCCACATAGGAGTCGGTGTAAAAATTCAAAATAATATTAAAATTGAAAAAAATACTATAATTGGCAGCGGATCAATTGTTGTTAAAAATTGTAAAAAAGATTCTGTTTATTTTGGATCTCCAGCAAAATTTATAAGAAAAAAAAAGTTAAATGAAAGATTTTTGTCAAAAAAATAATTTATGAATATAAAATTTATTGCAGAAGCAGGAGTAAATCATAACGGGAAACTCATAATAGCAAAAAAACTTATAAAAGTTGCTGCAAAAGCGGGTGCAGATTATATAAAATTTCAAGCATTTAACGCTGATAGCTTAGTTAAAAAGGGAACGGAAAAAGCAAAGTATCAGAAGAAAAATACTAAAAACAATGAAGATCAATATAAAATGTTAAAAAAACTTCAATTAAATGAGAAAGATTTCAAAATTTTACATAAAGAGTGCAAGAAAAATAAGATAAATTTTCTCCTGTCTGTTTTTGATGTTGAAAGTTTAAAAATTATTAAAAAATTAAAACTAAAAATCATTAAAATCCCATCTGGAGAAATTACCAATTATTTTTTGCTTTCTAAACTGGCTAATTATAAATTTAAAATAATATTATCAACAGGAATGGCTACTATTAAAGAAATTAAAGAAGCTATTAAAATCCTAACATCAAAAGTAATTAACAAGAAAGATATTACTATCTTGCAATGCACAACAGATTATCCAACAAAATATACTGATGTGAATTTAAGAGCTATGAATACTCTAAAAAAAAATCTTAAGATGAATGTAGGTCTTTCTGATCATACGATAGGTAAGTTAAATCCATTAATTGCAGCTATGATGGGAGCAAATTTAATAGAAAAACATTTTACTTTAAGTAAAAATGATAATGGTCCTGATCATAAAGCAAGCTTAGATCCTGAAGAACTTAGAGAATTAATACAAGATTTAAAAAATATACCATTAATTTTAGGCAGTTCTAAAAAGACCCCAACTAAAAATGAAATAATTAATAAAGCATTAGTGAGAAAATCAATAGTTGCAAAAAAAGAAATTAAAAAGGGAGAAAAATTTTCGTTAGATAATTTAACTGCAAAAAGACCTGGTATAGGAATCTCGCCAATGAAATTTAAATTTTTAATAAACAAAAAATCAAAAAAAAATTTTAGAAAAGATGAATTAATAAAATGAAAATTTGTTTTATAACAGGCTCAAGAGCAGAATATGGTTTATTAGCACCCTTAATGAAGAAATTTAAAGAAAGTAAAAAACACGATCTAAAAATAATTGTAACTGGAATGCATCTTTCAAAAAAACATGGTGAAACTTTTAGAGATATACTTAGTGATAAATTTAAAATTAATTACTATGTAAAGATAAATCAGAAAGATGATAAACCAAATAATATTTGTAATTCATTAAGTGTAGCTATTTGTAAATTTTCAGAAAAATTTGAATTTTTAAAAACAGATGTAATAGTCTTATTGGGCGATAGATATGAAATATTTGCAGCTTGTTCAGCAGCTTTAATACACCAAATACCAGTTTACCACATACATGGTGGGGAAACTACTAGAGGTGCAATTGATGAGTCTTTTAGACACTCGATTACTAAAATGTCCCATGCTCATTTTGTTGCTAATAAAACATATGCAAAAAGAGTCAGGCAATTAGGAGAAAATCCTAAAAACATATTTACAGTTGGCGGTTATGGTGTTGATTTAATAAAAAATACAAAACTTTTATCAAAAAGAGAATTAGAAAAAAATTAAAAATTTCTTTTGGAAAAAAAAATTTAATTGTTACCTTTCATCCTGTAACATTAGAAAAAGATACTTCTAGACAACAGTTTAGACAAATAACAGAGGCACTAAAAACTTTTAAAAATTTAAAAATTATATTTACGAAAGCCAATAATGATACATATGGAAATATTATAAATCATCAAATTGACCAATTTGTAAAAAAGAATCCTAAAATATCGCATAGCTTTAAATCAATGGGCCAATTAAATTATTTGAGCACTTTAAAATATGTAGATGGAATTATTGGAAATTCCTCTAGTGGTTTACTGGAAGCACCTTGTTTTAAGATTGCTACAATAAACATTGGAGATCGACAACTTGATAGACTGCAAGCATCCAGTGTAATTAATTGCTTGCCTATTAAATCAGATATTATATTAGCCATTAAAAAAATTTATTCAAAAAATTTTAAGAAAAAGCTTACCAAAACTGTAAATCCATATGGAAAAAGTGGAGCAGTAGAAAAAACTTATAAAATTATAAAAAAAATTAAATTTAAAAAATTATTAAAAAAAAAATTTTTTGACTTAAAGGCATAATGTTTCTTGCAATAACTCTCGCTAGACTTGGTAGTCAAAGATTAAAAAATAAGAACATTAAAAAAATTAATAAAAAAACACTTTTAGACTTTACTTTTGAAAGTTCCATAAAATCAAAATATTTTAATGAAATATTTTTTTCTTCTGAAAGCTTAAAAATTAATAATCTAGCGAAAAGAATTGGTTATAGAGTGGAATTTACAAGGCCGCATAAATTATCAAAGAACAATATTGCACCAGTTAAAGTGTTAATTCACGCTATCAAAAAGCTATCCAGGATAAAAAATTTTGAACATATCATATTACTTCAGGCAACTTCCCCTTTTAGAAATTCTAAAGATATAGATAAATGCATTCAAATTTTTAAAAAAAAAAAGTTGGACTCACTGATATCAATAACTAAATCTGATAAATTGCATAAATTTGATGTTAAAATAAAAAATTCTCTCTTATATAAAAATTTTGGTAAAAGAAAATATGTTACAGATAAACCTTACTACAATATAAATGGAGCCATATATATTTCTAAGATATCGAAATTTTTAAAAAATAAAAGCTTTTTTTCAAAAAAAACAGGTTTTTATATAATGAGTAAAAAAAATTCTTTAGATATCGATACAAAAAAAGACTTTGCGTATTTTAAAAAAAATATAAATAAAATAAAATAATATGAGTAAATCAAAAAAAAAAATATTACATATTTATATAGACTCACCAACTAGCAACACACATCTTAAACAGTTTTTTCCCATTAATTTAAAAAAATTAAAATTTAATCTAAAATATTTTAATACAGCGTACTTAAATTTTGATAAAAAAAAAATTAAAGATTTTTATAAAAATTCTAGCGAAAAAGATAGGCCAAAAAAATTAATTGAAGTAAAGAGTAAACAGGAATTTGAAAATTATTTGAAATCGATAAAGCCGCAAGATTATTTATTAATTTCACAAAGAGGTGAAAGCCGTAAAAATAATAATAATTATGATTTAAAAATGTTTAAAAATTATAATATAAAAACTATTTCAGTTGAGGAACTTTCTCCTTGGGTTAAATGTAATTTTAAAAAAAATTTTTTAATTAATTTAATTAGATTTTTTCACAAAAATATTAAAAATCTTTTTAAAAATTTATTTATACCAAATGGATACGAACCAGCCTATGTGCTTGGTTGTGGAGATGCAGAAAAAAGAAATTTTAAGAAAAAAGAATATACTACCAGCAGGTATATAAATTGTCCTAGTTTATCAATTGATTTTGCTTTAACAGGAAAAAAAAAGAAAAATATTATTACTTATGTAGATGAAAACTTATTCTTTTCTAGGGATAATTTTTTAGACAAAGGAAATAATAAGAAGATACAAAATTTAGATATGTATTTAAAAAATTTAAACTTTCTTTTTAATAAAGTTGAAAAAAAATTTAACGCTCAGGTTATAATAGCCTGTTCAAATAAATTTACTTATAAAAAAAATCTTTTTAAAAAAAGAATTATATATGGAAAAACACATCAATTAATTAGTCAATCTAAATTAGTTCTAGGACACAAATCATCTGTTTTATTTCAAGCTTTATATAACAAAGTTCCTATAATTTTTATTAAGTCCAAAAACTTCTCTATTTTAAAAAATTTTCAAATTCAAATGTTCGCCAATTCTTATTTCAACCAAACTCCTTATTACTTAGATGATCTTTTGTTAGATCGCAATAATATCATGTTAAAAATAGATAAAAAATATTGTAATAATATTTTAAGAGAATATTTTAAATCAGATGATTTATTAAATAAAAATTTTAAGGATAATTTTGTTAAAACTTTTAATAGCCTGATCTAAAATGAAAAAAAATATTTTTTTACAATCCGAGAAAGTTAAATACAATACTGCAATTATTCTATGTGGCGGGAAAGGTTCTAGATTAGGAATTTTAGGAAAAAAATTACCTAAAACATTGGTTAAAGTAAATAATAAACCAATATTGTGGTTTATAATAAATTCTCTAATTCAAAATTCATTCAATCATTTTATCCTTCCCACTGGATATAAGGGCTCAATGATTAAAAGATATATTATTAAAAATTTTTATAATAAAAAAATCAATATTCAATTAGTTAAAACTGGTATTGAAACTACTATAGCAAAAAGAATTAATAAAATTAAAAAAAATATAATTTCGGATAATTTTTTACTTTTAAATGGTGATGCTATATTTGATTTTAATCTTAAAAAAATATTTGAAAATCACAAAAAAAAAAAATGTGATATAACATTTATTGGTTGTCATGCACCATTAAACTATGGTGTTATAAGTTTCAAAGGCAAAAAAATTGTAAATTTTGTTAGAGAAATGAATTTTAATACTATCACTTCATCAAAAATTAATGATATTAAAGCATATGTATATTCAGGTATGTCTATAATGAATAAAAAAATTTTTAAAATTAATTTTTCAAAATTTAATAATTTTGAAAAAGAATTATATCCACTTATGATTAAGAAGTTTAAATCTGACTTTTGCAATTTAGAGGGATTTTGGTATTCAATTGATAACATGAAAGATTTAGAAAGTGTAAAGAAAAAAAATAATACGAATAATTTTAAATTAATTAAAAATCTTGAAAATAAAATAAAGAAATATGAGTAAAAATTTTTGGAAAAATAAAAAAGTATTAATTACAGGTCATACAGGTTTCAAAGGTAGTTGGTTAACTTTAATTCTGTCAATGTATGGAGCAAAAGTATATGGATTCGCATTAAATCCAATTTCAAAACCAAATTTTTTTGATGGTTTAAATTTAAAAAAATATCTTAAAAAAGATTACAGACAAAATATTCAAAATAAAAAAAAACTTAAAGATGCAATCAATTTTATTAAACCGAATGTTGTTTTTCATTTAGCTGCACAATCAAGTGTTTTAGAAAGCTATCATACACCAGAAGATACAATCAAAACAAACATATTAGGAACAACTAATCTCTTAGAGTGCGCAAGAAGCTCCAACAGTATAAAATCAATGATAATTGTTACTACTGATAAAGTTTATTTAAATTTAGAAAAGAAAAAAAAATTCGATGAAAATGACCACCTAGGAGGATACGATATTTACAGTGGTAGTAAGGCTTGCTGTGAAGTTTTAACGCATAGTTTTTTAAATTCTTTTTTCAAAAATTCAAAGTGCAATATTGCATCCGTAAGATCTGGAAATTGCATTGGCGGGGGAGACTGGACAAAGGATAGGATTGTGAAGGATTGTGCTGAAAGTTTTATTAAAAATAAATCAATTAAAATCAGAAGTCCTGAAGCTTCTAGACCATGGCAACATGTTTTAGAGCCATTGTTTGGGTATTTAAGTTTAGCTGAAAAATTATATTATAATAAAAAATTCGTTGGTTCATGGAATTTTGGACCAAATATTAAAAACAATCTTAAAGTTATAGAAGTGGCAAAATATGGAATTAAAATTTTAAACTCAAAATCAAAAATTTTATTTAACAAGCCAAAATATTATGAGTCAGAACATTTATCATTAGATAGCAGTAAATCATTAAAGTATTTAAAATGGAAAACATTTTTAAAACCTCAAGCAGCTTTAAAATTAGCTTTTAAATGGTACAAATTTTACTATGACAACAAAGGTAGAAATAAAAAAATAATAGATTTTACTTTCTCACAAATCAAAGATTACCAAAAAAGGTACTTTTAATTCTACATGCATAAAATACGATTATTCAAACCATCGGTTGGAGAACAAGAAATTAAAAGTATTAAAGACGTTTTTAAGAGGTCGTGGCTTGGTTATGGTCCTTTAGTAAATAAATTTGAAAAGAATTTTGCATCATTTATCGGAACAAAATATGCAGTGGGAGTAAATTCTGGAACCGCGGCCTTACATATGGCTGTTTTACATAAAAATTTTAAAAAGGGTAAAAAAGTTTTAGTTCCGGCAATAACTTTTAGCGCTACTGCAGCTGCGGTTCTTTATTGTGGGCTCGAGCCTAAATTTGTAGATGTAAATCCTGATGATTTAACAATTGACTTTGATGATTTGAAAAAAAAATATTCAAAAGATTGTGTTGCTTTAATTTGTGTACATATGGGCGGTCATCCCTGTCGAATGGAAAAAATATCTCCTTGGGCAAAAAAAAATAATTTATTTCTGATTGAGGATTGTGCAGAAACTTGTGGATCTGAGTATAAAAATAAAAAAATTGGAACGTGGGGAGATATTTCATGTTTTAGCTTTGAGGAAAAAAAAATTATTTCAACTGGTGATGGTGGAATGATTTGTTTAAATAATAAAAAAGATTATGAAAAAATTAAGTCTTTAAGTTTTCATGGATGGAACACTGATCCGTGGACAAGGCATAATAAAAGCTTTGAAAAAAAAAACACCCCTAGCAAACATTGGAATTATGAAATTGTTAATTTAGGTTACAAATACAATATGAATGATTTTTTAGCTTCAGTTGGTTTAGTTCAATTAAAAAAATTAAATTCATTAAATAAAAAAAGAGCAAATATATTAAAAATATATCTTGATGGAATTAAAAATTTTAAAAACATTAAACCTACTTTTCCATATATTTTAAAAAAATCATCATACTGGCTATTTTCCGTAAAAACAAAATATAGGGATGAGTTAGTAGATTTTTTAAAATCCAATGGAATAAGTACAGCAGTGCATTTTGTACCACTGCCTTTGCATAAATTGTTTAAAAAATATAATAGGAATGTTAAAAATTCTCTTAAGATCTGGAGAGAAATTGTCTCACTACCTTTTTTTCCAGATTTAAAAAAAAAAGAAATTAATTTTATCTTACATTGTTTGAAGCAATTTGACGAAAGAATTAAATGAAAAAATATACCCTTGCACATAATACAATAGACGATAACGACTATAAGCTAATGATTGACTTTCTTAAAAAAAGAAAAACACTCATGCAGTCAAAAGTTACACAATCTTTTGAAAAAAAATTTTCTACTTACTTGGGGTGCAAATATTCTACATTTGTTAATTCAGGATCTTCAGCAAATCTATTAATTGCCCAATCTTTACTTGAAGGAAAATATTTAAAAAATAAAATAGCAATTTTACCAGCAGTTTCCTGGTCAACTACAGTTAGTCCATATTTACAGTTAGGTTATGAAGTAATTTTATGTGACTGTGATAAGGAAAATTTAGGACTAGATATAAACCATCTGAAAAAACTGTGCTTAAAATATAAACCAGGGTTATTGGTTCTAGTTAATGTTCTTGGGCATAGTAATGATTATCAAAAAATTTTTAAATTAAAAAAGAAATATAAATTTGAGGTAGTTGAAGATAATTGTGAAAGTATGGGTAGTGAATTTAAATCAAAAAAATTAGGAACATTTGGTATCGCTTCATCACATTCTTTATATTATGGACATCATATATCTACTATAGAAGGAGGTATAGCATCAACTAAGAATAAAAATTTATACAACATTTTTATGGCTATTAGATCTCATGGGTGGGCACGAGACATGGAAAAAAATTACAAAAAGATTTTAGAAAAAAAGTATAGAATAGATGAATTTAAATCACTTTACACTTTTTACTATTCTGGATTTAATATTCGATCAACCGACTTCAATGCTAATATAGGCATCCATCAGTTAAAAAAGATAAAAAAAATTGTTAAGATAAGGTTTAAAAATTTTTTAACTTATAAAAAAAATTTAGAAAATTTTTGGTCACAAAAAAGTAAATTAAATGTTATTTCCAGTTTTGGTTATGCAACTTTTGTTTCTAATCGACTTGAAGTTTACAAATATCTTAAGCTAAAAAAAATTGATAGCCGACCTCTTATTTGCGGAAACATGGGACAACAACCTTTTTTAAGAAAAAATCTTATCAAAAATAAAAATTTATTAAACGCAAAATTTGTTGATAAATATGGACTTTATCTTCCAAATCATGCAAGCTTGAATAAAAAAGATATTGATTTTATTTCAAAAACTTTCAATCGAATTGCTAAACCAATAGAATTTTAGAAATAATTGAATGTTATTATCAATATGTATACCAACTTATAATAGGCCTGAAAGTTTAATAAATTGTCTTAATTCACTAGCAAAACAAAAAGAAAAAAATTTTGAGGTTTGTATTTCAGATAATTGTTCTAAAAAAAATATAAAAAAAATTATATCACCTTATAAAAAAAAACTTAATATAAGATTTAAAAAAAATAAAAAAAATTTAGGTTTTGCCCTGAACTTATTAAATGTCTCTTCAATGGCTCGAGGAGAATATATCTGGTTTATTGGTGATGATGATTTGTTAATTCCAGGA
>MDTC01255981.1_pt1 | contig 18956 bp, 23 predicted proteins | sample 811181 | NCBI WGS metagenome assembly MDTC01 (sample SAMN05326644, study PRJNA326480) | marine metagenome | isolation source: seawater | place: Pacific Ocean: North | collected 2011
CCGTATTTTGCCATATCTATTCTATTTTTTTCAATTTGTTTTCTTGTATTTTCACTTTCTGCTAGCACTCTAAGCATCTTATCTTTAGTTTCTTCTAATTCTTTTTCTAGTTCTTGAGTTGTTTTTTCTTCTTTCTTATTTTCTTCATCATGTTCAACCGACTCTTGAGAGAGAATTTCCTCTTGCTCATTATCTTTGATTACTTTGGGGTTATCATTTAAGTCTTTATTTTTATTTACAACTTTATCCATGTTTTCTTTTTCTTTATTTTCTCTATTTTCTTCACTCATAATTTACCTCTTTTGTTTTAGATGGGTTATTATAAACAAACTACAAGGTTCAACCCAGAAATTTGTTCAAAACTTTAGCTGTAAAATCAACCATGGGAATTATCCTTGCATAATTTAACCTTGATGGTCCTATTACCCCTATAGCTCCAAGAGTATTTGGCTTTACTGTTTTACTGTTCCTTTTTAATGGCGCAATTATCATTGAACAACCTGCTAAATTAAAAACTTTAGTGTTAGACCCTATAAACACATGAACACCCATTCCTTTGAGTGTATATTGCAATATATTAATAAAGTTTTTTTTATCTTGAATTTCATTTAATAATACATCTAATTTTTTTATATCTTCTTTTTGATTAATTTTACCGTAAAAAAAATCTCTTCTATTTATCAAAAAATGCGGATCTTCTTTTTCTTGGCTTTTTACAGCAATCCCAGCTGATACCAACTTCTCAGACAAAGTTTCTACTTCTGAGCTTTTTTGCTTAAGTTCATCATTAATTATGCTTTTGACTTCTTTTAAAGTTCTGCCATAAGTTTTTGAATTTATATAGTTAGAAGCCTCTATAAGTGAAGAGCTTGTAAACCCACTAGGGAGCTCTATTAACTTATTTTCTACTAGCCCATTTATATCTATAGTTATCACTAAGGCTCGGTTATTATCCATAGGGACAAATTCAACATGTTTTAGTGGTAAATCGATGTTATTAGGTGCAAATACCAAAGATGTGCAACTAGATAACCCTGATAATTCTTTAGAAGAATGATCTAACACCTCCATAAGAGTTTTACCTGCCACTGAGCATTTTGCCTGAATGCTATCTCTTTCATCTGAAGTAAGATCCCCTATTTCTAGAATACCATCTACAAAAAATTTCAAACCCTTATCTGTTGGAATTCTTCCTGATGATGTATGTGGAGAGTAAAGAAATCCTTTTTCCTCTAAATTGGACATTATTAATCTTACAGTAGATGGAGATAAAAAAGAATTTAAGTTTGCTGATATAATTTTAGACGAAACAGGAGTGCCTTTATTCAAATATGATTCTACTATTTCACTTAGAATAATTCTAGCCCTATCCCCTACATCATTAATTTTTTCTAAATCACTATTCATACTGTATTTTTTAATATAGTATTCTTATTCTTATTACAAAAGAATTATTTATATGAGAAAAAGCCGTAAAGCAATTGAATTAAGACCAATAGTTATAACTACAGACTACATGACAAATCCTTTAGCATCTTGTTTAATAGAACATGGGAATACAAAAGTTATTTGTTGCGTATCTCTGGAAGAGTCGGTTCCTAGATGGCTGAAAGGAAAAGGAAAAGGTTGGATTACTTCAGAGTATGCTATGCTTCCTACAGCAACTCATACCAGAACTGATAGAGAGTCTATCAAAGGAAAACTTTCCGGAAGAACTCAGGAAATTCAAAGATTAATTGGCAGATCTATAAGAAATGTTTGTAAATTAGATTTGCTGGGAGAAAGAGTCCTGAAAATAGATTGTGATGTTATATCTGCAGATGGAGGAACAAGGACAGCATCAATAAACGGAGCTTGGGTAGCAACGAGAATCGCTCTCAATAAACTTATTGATAAAGGTCATTTAAAAAATGACCCAATGAAATTTGGTGTTTCTGCAATTTCATGTGGGCTTATTAATAATAGGGTTTTTTTAGACTTGGATTATAATGAAGACTCGAATGCAGATGCAGATGCAAATTTTGTTTTCAATAGTCAGGGAAAAATTATTGAAATACAATGTACTGGCGAAGAGCAACCCATAACTAGTTCACAGTTTTCAGAAATGTTTAAAGTATCTAAGGAGTCTTGCCTAAATATATTTAAAACCCAGCTAGCTGCTATAAAGGAGTAATTATAAAAATTATATTAGCCACACAGAATAGAAATAAAGTTAAAGAGTTTAACAAAATTTTCAGACCTCACGATGTCTCTTTTTTAACTATTTCTGAACTAACCGAAATGGCCCCAGAAGAAACTGGTAGCACTTTTTCTGAAAATGCTATAATAAAAGCAAAAAAAGCTGGAGAACTTACTAAATGGAAACTCCCTTGCTTGTCTGATGATAGCGGCTTAAGCATAAAGATATTATCTAATCAGCCTGGGATTTTCTCAGCTAGGTGGGTGACAAATAATAATTATTCAGATGTTTTTAAATTAATAAGAAATAGAATTAAAGAAAAGGGAGAAGATATGGAAAAGCAACCTGCTTTTTTTAACTGCACTCTAGCTTTTATGCAGTCTCCTACTAAAGTTAATATTTTTGAGGGTATATTAGAAGGAAGGTTGACATATCCACCTAAGGGTAGTTCAGGCTTCGGATACGACCCTATTTTTATACCAAATGGCATAAAAAAAACCTTGGCGGAACTAAAAGCTAGTGAAAAAAACAAAATAAGCCATCGAAAAGTTGCTATTAATAAACTAATTGAGTTTTTGATTGAAAGATAGCACCTGCATCTATATACATTGGCCATGGTGCAAAAATATTTGCAAATATTGTGATTACTATAAATTTAAAAATAAGGAGGATATTGATAGTATAGATATCTATAATTGCTTCATTAGAGATTTAAAAGACCTAGAAGAGTACTTTCATGACAAAACTATTGCATCTATACATATAGGAGGAGGAAGCCCTTCAATAATGAAAACAAAATTATTAAGAAATATTCTTGAATTTATTTATAAAAACTACAGAAATAAAAAAAATATTGAAGTGAGCCTAGAAGCAAACCCTGAAGATATTTTTTATAAAAAACTAAAAGAATATAAAAATATAGGTATTAATAGATTGAATTTAGGGGTTCAGTCTTTTTCTGACTATGTTTTGAGTTTCTTAGGAAGAAGTCATGATAAAAAACAGGCAATATCATCTATATATAAATCTTCTGAGTATTTTGAAAACACAGGAATTGATTTAATTTATGGTATACCCGGAGATATTAAAGAAAGTTTTGAAAATCAGCTCATTTATGCAACAGAACTGCCAATTAAACATATTTCAATTTATGAATTTGAATACCAAAATAACTTTAAAAAGAATTATTTTCTTAGTAAATATAGAAAAATATTAGAGCAAAAAAAGTTTTTTTTATATGAACTTAATAGCTACTCCTTGAGAGGGTATCAGTCTTTTTATAATGCATCAGTGCTCGGAATGAATAACTATATTGGGATTGGGCCCTCGTCTCATAGCAGAGTTTGGAAAAAAAATAATTTTATTAAGTTAAGAAATACAAAAAATATAAAAAAGTGGTCTAACCCAACAATTAATAACTATAAAAAAGAAATATTATCACAGATCAATGCAATAGAAGAGTTTCTTTTTTTAGGATTGAGCACATCTGATGGGATCAGCATTAAAAAACTACAAAAATTATCTAATAATGATAGCACAAAATATATCAATGTTAAAAATATCAACGATCTCAAAAAAAGGAGATTGCTGTTCGAAAAAAAGGGAAGGCTTTTTCTAAGTGATAAAGGAATGCTTCTAATAAATAGTATCGTATCAAATTTGATAGCTGGTAATTAATTTTCAAAAAATTTTGGAGCCTCTTGATGTGTTTGAAATTTGGCTTTTCTTATCTTTTTAATTTGAAAAGTTCTTTCTACAGTTCCATCAAACCTTAATCGGAATAGTCCTCTTAAACCAATATAACCATTTTGATTTAGTAAATATTTGCTTTTAATTTCTCCATTTTCCTTAAGCGCTGCATTAAGCAAAGATACAATATCATACGCAACCATAGCAACCTTAGGAATATCTGAGCCATATACTAAGGAGTATGTTTTGTTAATATCTTCTTGGAAAAATTCGGAAGTAGTAGAAAATAATCCTCCTTTAAGTGCTGGCTCTTGTAATATGCTGGTATCTTCCCAAGACGAGGTTCCTACATACGAGACTTTTTTAGGATCCACACTACTGTATTGTAATTGCGATGCTAAAATTGTAAGCGTTTGTCCTGAAGCACCAATGAAAATACTATCTAATGGTTTTTGCAAAGGCTCTTTATTTGTCAAACTTTCATTTCTAAAGTCTTCCTCAGGGATGTCATTTTTTAAAGTTTCTTCTAACTCTTTTAAAGAAGCCTCATAATCTTCAAACCCTCCTGAAATTTTCTTTGCTGCCACTCTCTGACTATCTATATCATTTTTGAAAAACTCTACTCTTGCTGGACTGAGATTGTTTTTTTGTAGAACTTTTTCAATAGTATCATAGAGCAAATAACCATAAGCACTATCTGGTAATAAAAATCCTATTTTATTGTTTCCCTCAGTAATAATAAAATCTAGAATCGTTTCTGTTTGTTGCTGAGGGTCTACTCCAAAAGTCCATATACCTCTTTTAGCTAAATTAGCATTGTTGGTTAAAGCAAAAATTTTAACGTTTTTATCTAAAATATTTCCTTCCATAGATGCTAGTGACTTTGCAAAGAGGGGTCCTATAAATAATTTTATATTATTATTTAATAATTCCTTAAAAACCTTTGCTGTAGTTTTTGCGTCTGCTTTAGTATCTCTAATAAAAAGTTTAATTTTTTTATTATCTGTTTGAAATAATGCCAATTCAATTGCATTAAGAATTAACCCGCCTATCTCTTTATGATCACCAGTTAAAGGCAATAAGACTCCTATTTTTAATTGATTTTGTTCAAGATATGTGTAATTTTGAATTGGTTTATTTTTTTCTTTAGTTACTTTTTTAATAGTAGATTCTTTTCTTCTTGATATTAATTTAGACTCTTTAACCTCGTCTGTTTTCTTATTATTTTTTTTTAACTTAACTATATCCTTTTCTTCAGAAGAGGCGGGTTGTTCTTGCTTTACTTTTTTTGAATCTAGAGTTTCTTTTACTTCTTTTTCTTTCTTTAAAATTTTTATATTTTTATTCTTTTCTTTATCGTTTGAAATATTTAAAAATATTTTCTTTGCTTCATCAATAATATTAAAAGCTTCCTTGTCATTAACCGCACAAGAAGTTATAACAGAAAGTATAATAAAGACTTTAAGCCCTTTAGTTATATATTTAATTTTTAACATTTATTCCTATATGCTTTTAACAGATTTAACTAATAATAAAAAGATAGAACTTCAAAGTGGGCTTTATATTGTTTCTACTCCTATTGGAAATAGATATGATATTACTCTCAGAGCAATTTATGTTTTAACCAATTCAAATGTTATAGTATGTGAAGATACTAGAGTTACAAAAAAGCTATTTACTCTTTTAAATATAAAGATAAGTAAAAAATATTGGATATCTTATAATGATCATAATGCGCCCTCAAAAATTAAGAAGATAATTGATTTAATAAAAAATAATAAAATTGTATCATTTGTATCTGATGCTGGAACTCCTTTGCTTTCTGACCCTGGATACAGGATGGTTCAGGAAGCCCTTAAGAACAATATAAAGATATTGCCTATTCCAGGACCGAGTGCTGTAACTACTAGTCTTGTAATTTCAGGAGCAAAAACAGATAAATTTTTTTTTATAGGATTTCTAGCAAAAAATAAAAATGATTATATAAAAATACTAAAAAAATACTCCAACTTAAACGTGCCTCTCATTATATTTGAAAAGTCTACAAGGATAAAGTTTTTGATTAGTGTTGTATTTAATTGGTTTGAAGACGCTAATTTTATTATTACAAGAGAGCTTACGAAAATACACGAGGAAGTCATATATGTTGACATCACTAATTTTGAAAAATATATTAAGAATGATTTTAATTTAAAAGGAGAACTTACTATTATATTAGAAGTAAAAAGTAAACTGAAAAAAATAATTTTTTCAAATAGTGACCTTTTAAGGGAATTAAAAAAGTTTAAGCCTTCTCAAGTAGCATCAATTCTGGCAAAACAGTCTAGCGAGAGCAGGGAAGAAATTTACAAGAGGTGTGTCTCTTTAACTAAATAAAATGAGAAAAATAAATTTAATAATTAAAATATTGGTGTCTATTTTTGTTTCTACAATGTGTATTTCTTGTACACAAGTTTTAGTAGGAGGAGCTGCCTCAGGAGGAATGATTTTAGTCCAAGAAAGGACACCAGAGCAAGCAGCAAAGGATATAGTTACTAAAACTAAGATAGAGGAGGCCTTCTTTTCTACCAACTATGACGACATTTTTTCCAAAATTAAAGTTATTGTATTTGAAGAAAGAGTTCTTTTAGTTGGAACAGTTAAAAACGAAAGTTTTAAAAATACTGCAGTATCAATTGTTAGAAAAATTGATGAAGTTAAAGAAGTTGCAGATTATATCGTCGTGGGTAAAGAAAGCGTAATTGATTATTTAAAAGATGCTAGAATAAGTCTTGAGTTCAGGGCAAAGCTTTTGACTGACAAGAATATTTCTGAAGTTAACTACTCGTGTACTACCGAAAACAGAATTCTATATATTATAGGTGTTTCTCAAAATCAAGAGGAGCTAGATAAGGTTCTCTCCCATGCCTCAAACGTAGCAGGGGTAAAAAAAATTATAAATTTAGTGATAGATAAAAACTCACCTGATAGAAAAACTGTAAATGAGTAATTTAAAAGTTGCGGTACAAATGGACTCACCTGAGATGCTTGATAAACAAGCAGATAGCACCCTTGCTCTAATTGAAGAAGCCCTTAAAAAGAAATATAAAGTTCACATTTATACTGTGGCTGACTTAACTCTAGAAAACAATAATCCAATAGTTTGTTGTAGAGAAGTAAAAGGTATAGATATCAACAAAAAAAACTTTATAACACTCTCGGAGGAAAAAAGAAAAAAACTAAATTCATTTGATGTAATTTTGATTAGGCAAGATCCTCCTTATAATATGAAATACCTTACAGCAACATATATTTTAGAAAAAATTAAAGAGAAAACATTGGTGTTGAACAATCCTAATTCGATAAGAAACTCTCCTGAAAAGCTTTTAGTAACAAGCTTTTATGACTTAATGCCTCCCACTTTAATATCAAGGAATAAAGTAGAAATTAATAACTTTTTAAATAAACATAAAACATGCGTTATTAAGCCATTGTATGGAAATGGCGGCAAGGATGTTTTTTTAATCTCTATCAATGACCCTAATTTGAGTGTTATATTAGAAAAGTTTTTAGAACAAGAAGAACATTTTATACTTCAAAAGTTTATAAGTGGTATTTCAGAAGGCGACAAAAGAATACTTTTAATAAACGGACAGCCTGTTGGGGCAATTAATAGAGTTCCTAATAAAAGTCAAATTAGAGCAAATCTGCATATTGGAGGAATAGCAAAAAAAACAAACCTATCTAAAAGAGATTTAAAGATATGTAAAAGAATTAAAAAAACCTTGCAAGAAAAAGAACTTTTTTTTGCTGGCATAGACATAATAGACAATTACCTAACTGAAATAAACGTTACATCTCCTACTTGTATTAGAGAAATTAATTATTTTAACAAAGACAATATTGCAGATAAATTTTGGAGAACTGTCGTAAAAAAATATTTTTAATTTAAATATTAATCATTGTTCCTAAATCCTGCCCTCCTAAAAAATGAAAATGAAGATGGGGTACCTCTTGTCTTCCATCTATTTCATGGTTGGTTATAATTCTGCATCCTTTTTTATCAAGTTTAAATAAATCTATTAATGTTTCGAAGGCTAGAAAGATGCTTTCTTTCTCATGAATAGAAGCATTTTTCGAAAAATCATAAATATTTAAATACTCATTTTTAGGTATAATTAGAACATGGATTTTTGATTTTGGAAAAATATCATTAAAACATAAAACATGATCGTTTTCGTAAATAATTTCCGCATCTGCCTCTCGCCTTATAATCTTAGCAAAAATATTATTTTTATTATAAGTCATTAATTGTTATTTCTTTCTTCTATTTAATTCTTTTGCTATATCTTCCAAGTTTATGTTAAGTTTATTCCACATTAATAGAAGATGATATAAAAGATCGGCGCTTTCATATATAGTCTTTTTTTTATTTTTTAATGTAGCCTCAATTATTACTTCGACTGACTCTTCGCCAACTTTTTGTATAATTTTATTTAAATTACCTTTTATTAATTTGCTCGTGTATCCAGAACTATTTTTTTTTTTCTTTCTTACAATTAGTTCCTCAAGGTAAATTAATACTAAGCCTAAATTATTTTCTTGTTTTTTCATCTCTATATCCTTGCTGGCAATCCTTCACTTCTTAATTTTTCCTTTACCTCATTAATTTTATATTTTCCAAAATGGAAAACGGAAGCAGCTAAAAGGCCTGAAGCCCCACCCACTTTAAATCCATCTACAAAATCTTTAAGTTCTCCTACACCACCAGAAGCTATTATTGGAACTGTTACGTTAGAACTTATTTTTTTTGTCAATAACAAATCAAATCCCTTTTTTGTTCCATCTCTATCCATCGAAGTGATTAACAGCTCTCCAGCGCCTAATTTAACAGCTCGTTTTGCCCATTCAATGGCATCTAATCCTGTAGACCTTCTTCCTCCATGAGAAAATACCTCGTATCCACTTTTAATGCCACTGTTTTTTGTGGCTTTTGCATCAATTGCGACAACTATACACTGACTCCCAAAGTTATTTGCTCCATCTTTGATTAAATCAGGGTTTGAAATAGCTGATGAGTTTATGGATACTTTATCAGCGCCTGCAAATAAAAGCCTCCTTATATCTTCTATAGTTTTAATACCACCCCCAACAGTCAGAGGCATAAAACAATTATTTGCAGTCTTATTAACTATATCAAATAATAGACTCCTATTTTCTACACTGGCAGTTATATCTAAAAAACAAAGCTCGTCTGCTCCCTGTTCATCATAAGCCTTCGCTTGCTCTACTGGGCTGCCTGCATCTATTAAATCTAAAAAATTAATTCCTTTTACTACTCTTCCGTTTTTTACATCAAGGCAAGGTATTATTCTTAATTTTAACATTACTTTCCTAAGCTAAACATCTTATTTAAATTAATTTTTTTATCATAAATTGCTTTTCCCACTATGACTCCTGAAACATTAATCTTAGCTAGGGTGAGTAAATCTTCTAGTCCTGATACCCCGCCAGAAGCTATTAAAGGAACTTCAATTATATTTTTGTAATACTTTATCTTTTCAAGATTAGGGCCTTTCAAAAGTCCATCTTTACTAATGTCCGTATAGATTATACTTTCTACTCCTATGTCAGAAAACTTTTTAAAATAATATTCTGCATCTCTGTCGCCTATTATCTTCGTCCATCCTTTTACAGCTACTTTATTATTAATAAGATCAAGTCCAACTGAAATTCTGTTTGGAAATTGCTTTACAGCTTCTTCAACTATCGTTTTATTCTCTATAGCGGCTGTTCCTATAATTACTCTACTTACCCCTAACTCTATCCATTCTTCTAAAGTTTTTAAAGACCTGATACCTCCACCTAACTGAATTTTACAGTTAGAAGAGTCTAAAATTTCTTTAATAGCTTTTTGGTTTTGATTTTTTCCAGATAAGGCTCCATCTAAGTCAACTACATGGACCCACTGTGCTCCATTTTTTTCAAATTCAAAAATTTGTTTTTCAATATTAGCACTATAAATAGTCTTTTTTTCAAAATCTCCCTTTTCAAGCCTCACTATTTCTCCTTTTGAAAGATCTATTGCTGGGTAAATTATCATGATATTCCTAGATGCTTATAATAATATTTACCTGTTACCATCTTTTTGTTTTCTAACTTATGATAAACTGGTAATTCCCCCCATTGTTTATAACCTATTTGTTCATAAAGCTTTATGGCTCTCTTTTGTGTTTCTCTAACATCTAATAATACATGTGAAAATTTTTTCAGCTTACATTCTTTTTCAGCCTCTTCTATTAAAAGTTTAGCTAAGCCATGGCCTCTAGCCCATGTTGCCACAAAATGTGTATCTATAAAAACCCTAAACATGGAGGCTTCATTTGAAGAAGAAAAGGTAACAACCTGCAAAGAACCAGCAATTAGGCCTTTATATCTTCCCAAAAATAGCCACCTGTTAGGAACTAATAAAACTCCTTTCCAGTAATTTCTAACTTTATACCTAGGGGGAGGCTTCACCCATCCAAACCCTATACCTTCTTTAATTGCATCCATAGTTGCGGATGTTAGTTCTTCTAGTTCTCCTTTTTTAAAGGAGTTAGTTTTTTTTACCGTAATCATTAAGGGTTCCAACTTAAAAAATCATTAATAAAGCTTTGTCCTTTATTTTGACTTTTTTCTGGATGAAATTGAACACCTAATATGTTTTCTTTTCCAACAGCAGCTACAATTTCTTTTCCATAGTTAACCGTAGCTATTATATTTTTACTCCTATTACAAACCATTTCATAACTGTGAACAAAATAATAATCTCCTTCTACTAATGAATTAAATGATTTTTTATAACTGTCATCTACTAAAGTAATATTGTTCCATCCCATATGAGGAACTTTTATAGCTTTGGAACTGGGAAGAATTTTTTTTACTTCACTATCAAAGAAACCTAAACCTGAAGTTTCAATTCGCTCAAAGCTTTTTTTTGCCATTAACTGCATCCCTATACAAATACCTAAGAAGGGTCTTTGCTTAATGTTAACGAAATCATCTAGCGCCTGCTTCATTCCTTTAATTTTTGTAAGTTGTTTTTTACAGTTAGAAAAATCTCCTACTCCTGGTAGCACTAGCCTATCAGCCTTTTCAACTTCATTAGGTTTGTTGCTAATTAACAAATTAATTTTTTTTTTTCTGTCTCTGGCTACCTTAAAAAAAGAATTGTACAATGAGGCTAGGTTTCCTGAATTATAATTAATAATTATAACATTCATTTTTCGCCATCATTAATAAGCTTTCCCTTTGTCGAGGGAATTAAATCTTTTAGATTTTCAGAAATTTTGATAGCGTTTTTTATAGATAATGCTAGTGCTTTAAAACATGACTCAATAATATGGTGGTTATTAACACCATATAGATTCTCAACATGTAAATTAGCTCCTAAAGCTTGCACCAACGCCTGAAACCACTCTTTGAATAACTCTGCATCCATCTCCCCTAATTTGGTTTGTGTAAAAAAAACTTTCCAAACTAAATAAGGTCGCCCTGATAGATCAATTACTGCTCTAGAAAGAGTTTCATCCATTGGAACATAAGCGCTTGCAAATCTTTGTATTCCTTTTCTTTCTGACAAGGCTTCTGATATTGCTTTCCCTACTGTATACCCTATATCCTCTGTTGTATGATGAGCATCTATATGTAAATCTCCTCTTGCACTAAGGTCTATGTCTATGCCGCTATGTTTTGACAGTTGTTCTATCATATGATCCAAAAAACCTATTCCTGTATCAACCTTATATAGTCCTTTCCCATCTAAATTAATTTTGCAGTTAATTTCAGTTTCTTTTGTTTTTCTTTTTAGTTCAGCAACTCTTTTCATCTACTAGCCTTTTTTTTCTTAACAGTATATACCTAGCACCATCACCTCCATCTTTTTGTATAGCATAGCTATGCGCTAAAACTAGGGAGGCGTACTTTTTGCCATCTAACCAAATAGGAATAAGTTCTCTTAATATACTCTTAGACCCTGCGGTTGTTTTTCTTTTTCCTGTTATTACTAAAATACATCTCTTTTCCTGATTTATGCAAGTGTTTATAAAAGATTTCAAAGTTTTTTCTGCATCGAGTCTATTATAACCATGAAGATCCAAAATAGCTTCTGGTCTCATTAACCCTCGTTCAAATTTGGCTTTCATTCTTTTATTAACTTGTAGCTTATTGCTTGATATCCCTTCCTCTTTTTTAGTAAAACTATTTTTTTTCTTGTTGGACTTTAAAAGTTTTTTGGAAACTTTGTATTTTTTTTTTATAAAATCATTTTTTGTTTCTGTCTCGTCCTCTTGGATATATCTATTAATTTTTATATCTTCTTTAGTCACCTCTTTCCATAATTCTAATTCTTTTTTATATAATTTTCTTTCCATATATAATTATAAAATATTTTTCTTACTAAGTTTGTTTATATTAGTTTCACCACAAAGGGCTAAGGCAATGTCTGCTTCTTTTCTAAATATTTCAATTATTTTTTTTACTCCATCAGAACCTTTCGCACTTAATCCATATAAATAGGGTCTTCCTACAAAAATGGCATTAGCTCCTAATGCCTTTGCTTTAATTAAATCTGCTCCGTATCTAAAGCCACCGTCTATATATACTTCTAAATTAGAACCTACTTTTTTTGAGATATTATTTAGTGCTAAAATAGTTGAGGTAGTTCCATCTAGTTGTCTTCCGCCATGATTCGATACTATAATTCCGTCTGCCCCAATATTTGAAGCTATTACTGCATCATCAACATCTAAAATTCCTTTAATAATTATCGGGCCACCCCATAATTTTTTAATCCATTTAACATAGTCCCACGTTAATTCTTGATCAAATTGCTCGTTGGTCCAAGATACAATAGAAGCTAGGTCTTCTACTCCTTTTGCATGCCCTAGTATATTTCCAAAGGTTTTATTTTTAGCAAATATCATTTTTAAACACCATTCAGGCTTTTTTATTAACTGAAAAATTTGATTTAAGCCTAATTTTGGTGGTGCTGATAGACCGTTTCGTATATCATTATGTCTTTGGGCCAATAAAGGAAGATCCATAGTTACTACAAGAGCACCACATTTTGCATTCCTGGCTCTGTTTATTATATTTTTTACAAACTCTTTATCTTTCATAACATAAAGCTGAAACCAAAAAGAGTTTTTCGAGTTTTCTGCTACTTGTTCAATAGAACAAATACTCATTGTCGATAAAATATATGGAATATTCATGTTACTACAAGCTTGTGCAACTAATATTTCACCATTAGGGTACATCATTCCTCCCATTCCTGCTGGGGCAAGTCCTAAAGGAAGGGCATATTTTTTTCCTAATATATACGTGCTTAAATCTCTGTTTTTAATATTTATTCCAACTCTTTGTTTAAGTTTTATTTTTTTAAAATCTTCTTCATTACTTTCATATGTTATTCCGGCATAAGATCCTGTATCAATGTAATCATAAAACATTTTAGGTAATTTTTTTTTTGCTAATCTTTTTAAGTCATTTATCTCTAAAATTTTATTCATAAGACTCTCCTATTTTTTTTGGATTACTTTCCATGTGAATATCTTTTTTTTTAAAAGCGCTGCCTTATTTTCAGATTTATGACCAAAACCCGTAAACAAATCAATTCTACTTTTTCCTTTTATTGCAATGCCTTCATCATGAGCAACTCCAACAAAAATATCATTTATGTCATACATGCTTTGAATTATAATTGCTTCTCCTTTTTTAATAAACCTTTTATCTACCGCAATGCTAATATTTGGTACTAAATTTACGCCTGCACTACCCTTAATTTCTCCGGAATATTCTTCAAAAAATATATACCTTTCATTAAAATTCATAAACTTTCTAGCACGTTTTCTATCTTTATATAACCATTCCTTAATTTTATGCATATCTACTTCCTCTTTTTTTAGAATACCACGATTAATTAGAATTCTTCCCAAGGAAGAATACTTTTTTTTGTTGCTTCCAGCATATCTTATCTTTATGATTTCATCGTTCTCTAATATTAATCTGCCTGATCCTTGAATATGCAAAAAAAAAGCTTCTATTTCATTTTCCACCCAAGCAATTTCTAAGTTGTAGTTTTCAAGGTATCCTTGATTTATAGTTTTTCTAGAAACTTGATGATTAAATTTATCAGAAATTTCTTTTGGATTTTTATAAATAGGGTACGAGCCTTTTTTAGGGTAACTATATGCCTTAATTGCAGGTTCATAATAGCCTGTTAACAAGCCTTTACTATTATTAAGTTTGGTTCCAGTAATTTCTTGAAAATCAAAGTTTTTTTCTAGGTCCATGAAAAATTTATCATATTCAGTTGGTTGATATTTATCACATGTTTTCTTATATGGGTGAATCATGCCCTTTTTTTTAAAATCAAAACAATCTCTGAAAATTATTTTAAGCGCTTTGTTTAAGTTTTTTTCATTTTTACTTAAATATTTTAATAAGTTTGTATTTTTATGAGAAATTTGATGAAAATTGGTACAACTGGTAAAAAAAAAAGAGCCCGATAGTTAGACTAGTTAGCTTCACTCTGACGTTACCTCAGATAAGACCCAAGTAGGATCATTGCTACCTATAATTTTTTCAAACGTCCAAGTATCTTTAACACTAATTGTTTCATCTTTATTTTCATATATATTCTTTTGAGTAGATAGGAATTTGACTTTAACCTTTGCTAGCTTCTTTACAATTTCTATGTCGATTATAGACGACTTTACTTTGATAATTTTAAAAGATTGAATATCATTTTGCATTTCTGTTTGTTCTTGAAAAGCCTTCATAACCTTTGGGCTAAGAAGCTTTTCAGCACTCTCAATATTTTTTTCTTTATATGAAGAAACAATAATTTTAAAAGCTTTTTCCGCTCCACTTAAAAATGACTCTGTACTAAAGCTTTTATCAGCATACATTAATTCTTCTTCCATGCTATTTAGCTTAGTTTCATAGTTTTCTAAATTTTTATTTATAAACTTCACTTTTTCATCTTGAGCATCCTTGCTTTCAATGTTAGTTTTCTTTCCTAAAACTCTATAGAGATTAGCTGCTAACACACCAGCAATTATTGCAAATATAATAATATCAATATACAGAATTAACCTCTCATAAAAATTACTTATATATCTATAATTTTTTTATGATATAAAGTAAATATAAATTATTTAATTTAAGTTAAATTAATACTCACCAGTAGTTTTTTTTAAGACTTTTTAATATCTCTTCATGGCTTTGCATCTCTTTGCTATCAGGCATTATTATTTTTTTTGAATATAAAAACTCTTTATTTAACATCACTTTTTCTTTAACATTGTTCTTTTTAGGTTCTAGGCCCATATTTTGTTGTCTGCCTCCATTCATCTCAAGAAAAACATCTGCAAGTAGTTCTGCGTCTAATAACGCTCCATGTTTTTTCCTTTTTCCAACATCAATATCGTACCTTCTGCATAAGGAGTCTAGATTATTAGCTGCTCCCGGAAAAATCTTCCTAGCTTCCACTAGTGTGTCTACAACCTTAAACTCTAGCAGGGGTTTTTTAGAAGCAAGCTCTAATTCATAATTTAAAAACCCTAGGTCAAATTTAGCATTATGAATGACTAACTCTGATCCTTTAATAAAATCTAAAAATTTATCTGCCACCAATAAGAATGTTGGTTTGTCTAATAAAAACTCATCAGTTAGGCCATGAATTTTCAACGCTTCTTCTGGCATTTTTCTATTTGGATTTATATACTGTTGAAAATAATTACCTGTAGGATAGTTGTTTTCTAGTTCTACACACCCTATTTCTACTATTCTATGTCCTTGTGTTGGATTTAGCCCCGTTGTTTCTATATCTAATGCAATTCTTTTCATAATTTGAAATTATATATTATTTTATTATTAGGTCTAGTTTTGGCTACTAAACATTTTTTCAATATATTTTTTATTTTATTAAAGACATATCTTTTGCCTCTATCAGTATTGATAATGATATCTGCTAATTTTTTTTTCTTTTTATCTTCGAGTTGTTTATTTTTTGTTAGTTCAAATCTTTTCTCATCCCACCCCTTTCTTTTTAAAACTCTAAATTTTTGTATTTTTTCCGAGCAAGTTACCAGAATTATTTTATCATATTTAGTAACACTGTCTTTCTCAAAAAGTAATGGAACATCAAAAACAACTACTTTATTTTTATCTCTAAATTTTTTTCGTATCCACAAATATCTGCTTATTTTTAGATATTCATAGATAATTTTTTCTAGGACCTCTAACTTCCTAGAGTCTTTAAAAACTATCTTTGCTAGCTTTTCCTTCAAAAGAACATTATTTATAAATGCCTCTGGAAACTCGGTTTTTATTTTTTTTATTACTCTTATTTTTTTATAAATCTTTTTTACTTGATAGTCGCTATCAAAAACTGGAACGTTATTTCTCTTGAAAAATTTGCTAGTTTCTGTTTTACCAGCACCTACAGATCCTGTTAAACCAATTATTATCATATCATTTTAATATCTTTTTTAATTTAAATATTAGGTAATTGCTCAAACTAGGCTTAATATTAAACCAAATTCTAAAACTTTCTTGTGCCTGCCCTAAAAACATTGATAAGCCTGTCACATATTCTAGTTTGTGTTTCCTCGCATCTTTTATAAGTTTTGTTTCTAAGGGATTATAAACTATATCATAAACTTTAGTGCTTTTTTTTACGCTTTCCAATGAAATAGGCAATGCTGGGTATCCTACCATTCCTAAGCTTGTTGTGTTAACTATGAGACCAGCGTTGTTTACCAATTCATATTCAATCCATTTTACTGCTTGTACCTCTTTGTATTTTCTAGCTATCATTTGAGCCTTGTATTTTGTTCTGTTAGTAATATAAATATTTTTGAATCCTGTTAAATACAAACTATAAACTACTGACTCTGCTGCACCCCCAGCACCTAATACTATTGCTGGTTTTTTTTTATTAAGTTTTTTTATATTTTTCAATCCCAGAAGAAAACCTGTTACATCTGTATTGTATCCTTCTAAAACTCCTTTGTTGTTAAATATGGTATTAACTGCTTGAAGTCTTTTAGCTGTTTTATCAATTTTATCCAAATGTTTTATAATTTTTTTTTTATAAGGTATAGTTACATTTAATCCTTGTAAATCGAGAGCTCTAATAGCCGTTTTTATTTGATCTATTTTTTCTAATTGAAATTTGCAATAATAGTTATCTAGATTATATAATTTAATCCAGTAGTTGTGTACCATTGGTGACATCGATTGTTTTAAAGGGTTTCCTAAAATACCTAAAACTCTATTTTTTTTTCTCATCATTATATAATTTTTTACTCTTGAAAATTTTTAAATACTCTAGTGCGGTAGCTGCTATTTCTTCTATAGATTTTTTTGTAACATCTATAGTAGACCATTTATTTCTAGCACATATCTTTTTTGCTTCTTCTATTTCTTTTTTCAATGCATCAATGTCTACGTAGTTAGTAGACCTATTTTCCTTTAGGGATTGTAGCCTTGATGTTCTTATTTGTTGTAGCCTTTCTGGGCTAGCAAAAAGTCCAATCACTAAAGTTCTTTTGCTAATATCCGATAGGTTTAAGTTTTGATTTAAAACAAATGGTATATTGGCAACTTTATATCCTTGATTTGCTAAATAAATTGATGTTGGAGTTTTAGAAGTTCTAGAAACTCCAAAAAAAATTATATCAGCCTTTTCCAAATTTAAGTTTCTTTGACCATCATCATTAGCTATGGCATACTGTAAAGATTCTATTCTAGCAAAATAATCTTCTGATAAAGAGTGTTGCTTGCCGGGAATTTGACCTCCGTCTGGGTTAATCTCATAAAATTCCTTTATTTTATTTATAGTATTATCTAGAACATTATGTGCACTCACTTTTATCTCATTACATTTTATCTTTAAATAATTTTCTAGCTTTAAATTAATCATTGTATATAAAACTATTCCTGGCTTACCTATTATACCTTCCGTGATATTATCTATCTGCTTTTCTGTTCTTATTAGAGCCCATTTATTTTCTATGAAATTGATGTTTTCAAATCTTGCATAAATGGATCTAGCAATAGTTGATACTGTCTCCCCTGTTGAGTCTGAAATAAGATAAATATGTTGATTAATTGTGGACATTTTTTTAATAAATAAAAAAACTTTTATTTTTTTATATATATTAAGAAAATTATATACTTATTCATAGATCTATTTTTTTTTGTTAAAGTATTAATGTTTGTGTATAACTTTAATTTACTGAATTAAAATAAGCTTTTTTTATTTGATTTTAAAGAAATTGTATAAAAAAATAATGTTGATAAGTATGTTGATAATATTTTATCCTTACAATTATATTCGTTACAACAACAACTAATATATATATATATATTTATTTATACTATGGACAGTAATATTAAAAAATTATTTGACTTTTCTAATAATCCTATTTGGTTGATGAGACAAGCTGGTAGGTATATGAAAGAATATAATATAATTAAAGGAAAATTTAAAAGTTTTTTTGAAATGTGCAGGAGTGTACCTGCTGTTACTGAAATAACCATGCTACCAGTAGAAAAGTTTAATTTTGATGCAGGTATAATATTTTCAGATATTTTAATAATATTAGAAGCCCTTAAAATAGAAGTAGAATTTATTCCTACTAAAGGTCCAGTAGTGCATAATAAAAATTTAGTTGAGATTTTTAACTCAAAAAAAGTAAACATTGATTATCAAAAGTTGTATCCAGTCTATGAAAGCGTTAAAGAAGTAAAGAAAATAATGCTAAGTCATAAAAAGCCTTTAATAGGATTCGCAGGGGCGCCCTGGACAGTAGCAGCCTATCTGATAGAGGGTAAGATGACTAAAGATCTTTCTGTAATTAGAGAATTAGCTTATAAAGATACAATATTTATGGATAGAGTAATAAATGTACTAAGTGATATTATAATTGAACACTTAAGTTCCCAAATAGAAAGTGGTGCAGATTTAGTGCAGCTATTTGATACTCACTCTAATGTCTTAGATTATGATGCTTTAGAAAAATACTCTATTTCTCCAATAAGGAAAATATGTAAA
>MDTC01206733.1_pt1 | contig 18953 bp, 18 predicted proteins | sample 811181 | NCBI WGS metagenome assembly MDTC01 (sample SAMN05326644, study PRJNA326480) | marine metagenome | isolation source: seawater | place: Pacific Ocean: North | collected 2011
GATGATCTTATTTTTCACTTGAAAAGCCGAGGCGCAGCGAGACCACATGTTCACAGCGTTATTTCAAAGATTGATACTCATGGAAGTTTGTTCAACGCAGCACGAATTTTCTACGTAATATGTAAAATAATAGAAGAACATTTATCTGACTCTGAAGGCTTTGATGAAAAAACAAGGGAAAAATATTACCAGACTTTGATATATTTCACTGACTTTGCCCTTTTAAGGCTCATTTGTATATATACAGCGTATTTCCCTGAATCAAAAATCGCTTCACACATTACCGCTAATAAGATTTTACGTCGAATTTCAAAGCGCTCTGGTTTAGGGAAATATATAAGCGATATTTCTCTCTAGTACACTTATTTAAAGAACTCCAAGTAAAAGCGAAAAAGCCCTAAGCGGCCTTTTCCTGTCTGCGCTCAATGCGCCATGAATGCTCACGAGTGATTATTTCTTTACCTTCATATTTAATTTAAGCCCTTTTATTTTTACCGTGGGTTCTTCATCAAAATAGCTTTGTTTCACTTCACCTGTGTCTGAAGCTATCGTGATGTCGTAATAGGGGTTATTAGGGGGGATACATCCCTCTGTTTGAAGAAATAGACAGCGCACTCTGTAAAGATATTTGTCATGCGGCCAAACTTACTATGCCACTACAGTAAGCTTTATCACGCTAATGGTTTGAGAATAGGCTTTCGATGCCCGAAAAACGCATGGAGAAATCTATGTAGACAATATAGATGTAATCAGTAGCCCTACAATAAAAAAAATAAGAGCTGTTACTGACGCTACAATAACGTCCTTCATAAAATTATAATCTTCGTATTTTCTGCGACGCTTCCAACGTTTGTGTAACCATTGTACTTGTTCAAAAACGTAGGTGTTCTGACTATTTATTTTATAGGCATCTATAAAGGGGATGAGATAATCAATCAGCCGAATAACATGCGTACAATAGACTTTACGCAGTACTTTTTCCTTATACACTTTGCAGCGTATACCATTTGCGCATCGCTCCCAAACGTTCAGCGCTTCCATAATGGCTAAATGTGCTTCTCGGTCGATACTTGGTTGGGCGACTAGCTGTTTTAACGCCATTGAATCAGAGCTCGTCTGCTTTCGATAAGAGCTAATGTGATCTATGTAAACTCTATATTGCTCTGTTTCTTCGAGGGTTTTCTCAAAGTCAATGGCGTTTTTGCTTCGATGGAAGTGCGAATTTGCTCGCAAAGTAATGAAAGCAACTAACACACCAATAACAGTAAGCACAGCTGTTATTGTAGCTGGTAAAAAAAGTGGTGTTACCTCAAAAGCTTGCTTTAGGAAATTTTGAAGTCCAATTCCATTCGAACTATTCATAATTACAAAAAGGTAAGCTTAAAAGTCACCGTAGCCATGTTCTGAATACATTGTAATATCCTCCGTTCACAACTTAATACTAGCACTAGCGTAGTGCGGATCAACATAAATTTACAACAATTTTGTTAAGTTCGCCCTCTTCAGGGACGTTTATGATACATGAATAGGCTCAAATGTAAATCACGTTCATATAAGGGAATATTGAACCCAACAAGACAGGCATAAAACTAGCCATTAGAAACGCCGGCCCTAAGCAGAAAAACACCTCAGAACTCCCCTGCTCCTTCCCTTTACTCATTTATCGTTCTAAATACCTTTTGCGCTGAGCAGCTAATAAGTAAAAAACCAGTGGCAGATTCAATGCCTGCCAACATACGCAAGTCACCGGTAGGCTCAACGCTTCCAAGCCCCAGTGTGGTAATGGTGGTCAGAGAAAAATAAAAAATGTCGGTTAAGGTAGCAGGTTGCCCGAAACCGCCTACTCCTAGCTTCATTGCTATTACATAGGAAACAGTGAAGATTCCTGCTATCAGAATTTGGCTGACTATCGCAATGGTCACTACAGCGGGCGTTTTTATATACAGGTTTTCGCTTTGCGATTTAATTCTATCCGCAATCCAAGTGATATTTAAAAGATGAAAAAACCCCCCTATCAATAGCGTAAAAATTGAAATTATAAGCACGACTATCACTTTTGCCTCCCTACCGGTATAGAAATTGTAACCACCTTACTACTCGTTAATTTTCGTAGTTAAATCAGAAAATTTTTCAAAGTCCCTTTAGGTTTTAACGTAAGGATTACAGATGAAATACGCAAAATTCTTCGCGATGATAGCAACATCTACCCTCGCCATGTTTGTCATGATGTACTTAAATACCTACGGGGTGTCCCATATATGGTTTAGTGAAACCCGCACATTTATGGCGATATACATGGGCGCGGGCATGGCCATTATTATGCTGGCGTTCATGTTGGGCATGTATACCAACAAGAAGTTGAACGCCGTGATTTTTCTCTCAGCAATAGCGCTATTTTCGCTTAGCCTTTACCTTTTACGTTCACAAGCCACGGTATCAGATTCTGCCTATATGAAAGCAATGATACCGCACCACTCCATCGCCATTCTTACCAGTGAGCGTGCCAATATTGAAGATGTTAGGGTGCGCGAACTCGCTAATGGGATCATTAAAGCCCAACGTAAAGAGATAAAACAAATGGAGTGGCTTATTCAAGATATTGAAGACAATGGAAAAGCGCTTAATGCCTCGCAGGCAGAAAACCGTGCTGTGCCCAGTTTTGAAGGGCAGCTAACTAAAAGTAGCGGTAAAGACGACAGTAGCAGGTAATACGCTAATACTCGTTTAACAAACTAAACCAGACAGGCATTAAATGGCGCCATTACAACGCATAGCTTTGTATAAATAGGCGTGTCTTGTTTAGTGTGAACCGCTAACCGTAATGCATGTGGGTACTAAGAGATTGTGCTGAGCCAAGCAAATTTTGAGCACACCCTTCCCGCCTTCCGTACAGAACGTGAAGTCTAATGCCAGCTTACTCAGGCGTTGCGCTTTGGTGCGGTACCTTAACGCCCTCCTGCTCAGTATTAATGGCAGTAATGGGAAATGGGATAACAATACCTTCTTCATCAAAACGTTTTTTAAGGCTTTTAATAAAAGCACTCTTGATAAAGAAACGGTTAAAATATTCTTTGGTTCTAAGCATAATAGTTAAGTTAATACTTGAATTATCAAAGGTATGAAACAGCACGAATGGCTGATAGGTGTCTACACCATATTCGTGCTCTTTGAGTATTCTTTCGGCAACTTCGATACATACTTTTTCCACTAACTCTAAATCTGAACTGTAGTGAACGCCCACTTCTACAGGCACGGAAAGCTCTCGCTCGGGATAGTAGTAGTTTATCAATTTAGAGTTAGATAATTTACTGTTGGGCATAATCACAATGTTGTTCGGCAGCATTCTTATCCACGTTGAGCGCCACCCTATTTTCTCTACAAAGCCTTGTTCCCCTGAATCCAGTTCAATGTAATCGCCAATACGAATGGGTTTATCCATCACCAGTTGAATACCGGAAAAGAAATTTTCTAGGGTGGGTTGTAGCGCCAATGCCACCGCCAAAGACGTGATGCCTAACGACGCGATAATGGGGGTGATAGACACTCCCATATTGCTCAAAATTATCAATACGGTAAGGGTTGCCAACACTGCTCTTAATGCGCCACCCGCAATCGCACTGGTATTTTTCACCAATGTTGATTGCTCTCGATAGCGTTTAAGTGAATAAGTGAAGAAGCGCTCTGCGAATAAGAAAAGCGCAATAATGACCCCTGCCTCTACTACGCCATCAAGAAACACAGGCACACGTTGCTCGTGCAGGCCACTCCAAGTGAAAACGTTTCGTGCCAGTAGCAAAAATATCAGTAAAATAACGACGGTGAGGGGCGCATTTAGCGACAACACCAATACTCGATAAATACTCGACATAGAACTGGTTTCTGAGCGAGCCTTCTCTTTCAAACGCACTAAGATGATGCGTTTAACCCCAAACAGCAGAAGTACAACGGCGATTAATGCGCAAAACGTGTAAAACTCTTGTTGCTGAAACCAAGCTGGAAGTTCCATGTAAACTGCGTTCCTCAGGCAAATGTATAGATAACGTGGGTAAACCAAAGCCCATCCTCTTTCCTTTGTACCTGCAAAACCCAAACCAAGCTCAACACCCTGCGTTTTTTATAAAAGAGGAAAACGGTTTTGCTTTTTCCCTCACGCTTGATTGTACTGCTACCCGGCATTCGTTATGCTTTCGCTAAATCGTTATGCATGTTGTTTAAATATGAAAACCTACTTTGCCCCGCGTATGTTCGACGGCAACCAAATGGTGTTAAACCGCCTTATTCACACCAGTGAAAAGCAAATAGAAAAAGTGGAAGACACCACACTTTCTATACCCGAACTTGAGCAACAAGGGGTTAGTATACTTCAAGGTTTACTGGTGCCCGGTTTCATTGATTTACAAATTAATGGCGGGGGCGGTATGCAATTTAACCATACGCCCACCCCTGAGTGCCTGCACACCATGTTTAACGCTCACGCCGCCACAGGCACAAGCGCCATGTTTCCTACTGTGATCACTGATGATATTGATGTGATGAAGCAAAGTGCCGATGCAGTAGCCCAGGTGCGTGCTGAAGGCATGCAAGGGATTGCTGGCGTTCACTTTGAAGGCCCCCACCTTAGCGACAGCAAAAAAGGTATGCACGAAGGTAAACACATTCGCCCCTTAAGTCAGGAAGAAATGGCGATTTATTGCCGCAAAGATATGGGGCAAGTTATTGTCACCGTTGCCCCAGAAACTGTCTCTGAGGAGCAGATTCGCCAGCTTGTGTCTCACGGTATAATTGTATTTTTAGGCCATTCAAATGCCAGTGCTGAGCAAGCTAATGAGGCGTTAAGTGCTGGAGCGATTGGCTTTACCCACCTATTTAACGCGATGTCAGGGTTCACTGGCCGGGCACCAGGGTTAGTGGGCAGTGCGATGGCCTCTGCGGATGCATACGCCGGTATCATTGCCGACATGATCCACGTTAGCCCCATCAGTTTGCAAGCTGCCTATCGGGCGTTGGGTAGTCATCGGCTATTCATGGTAACCGATGCAATGGCGCCCTCTGCCAGTGGTCATACGTCATTTAACTACGGTGATGACACGATTTGTTTGAAAGACGGCAAACTCCTTACCTCAAATGGGAATTTGGCAGGGTCGGTTTTAACCCTCGTTGAGGCGCTGCAAAATGCTCATTTCAAGGCTCATATCCCGCTTCAAGAATGCCTAAAAATGCTGACTTCAACGCCCGCTCGCGCCGCCAACATTCACCAGCAATTTGGGGCAATTAAACCGGGCTATGCCAATGCCATGCTGGTTTTAGATGAACATTTAACTGTTCTTCCCATTCCGTAACAGTCTTATTTCACTGGTATTTACGGGCTGTTTTTAGCCGCCAAGCGCTCTTTAAGTGCTAAAAGCTCGCTGTCGTTAGGAAAAGTGTCTATTGCATTGGCCAATACATTTTTTGCCACTTCCTGCTGGCCTGTCTTTATTAACGCGAGCGCGTAATTGTGCACATAGGGCTTCTGCCCCTTTCCGTACGCGTAACCTTTTTCAAACCACTCACGGGCTAAATCTGGCTGCGTCTCTAAATAGAAGTTTGCTAATAAGAAATAGGCTAGCCATTGGCTGGGCCATTGTTGGGTCGCACTTTGCAAAAACGCTAATGCCTGGGTTTGTTGAATGGGGTTATTTTCTGCCACTTTAAGCATATCGTACGCGGCGCTAACATAGGTAAAGGGCATCATATGTTCGCTTGTTACGCCAGGTGGAACAGGCGCAAGTAACCAATAATTCCCCCGGCCCCAGGTTTTTTCAAAAAGGGAAAATGACATTTCATGGTCTTTTGTCACCCCAGTGTGCAAGGTTATGGTTTTCTTAGTTAAATCAAAGCCGGTTACAACGGCGTAGTGCCATTGGGGTAACAATGAGATGGATAAATTCTGAAAAACAATGACGGGAATATCGTCGCTAATTAACTGCATTAACAGGGTAAGCGAACCTTGGGTTTGGTAAGGTAGGTATTGGTACTGGCGGGTGGCCGTCACCATTTCTAACTGCAAACTCCCTTCTTTGTCGGGAATAAAAATTTTAGGTGCAATATCATTGGCGCTGACTGACGTACCATAGAAGCCAAATACTTCAGCGAGTGTCGTGGGGCCGCAATAATATTGCTGTTGCGCAATGAAAGGTACATTATCGATTTGGTGGGCGCTCACTAACCCCACAGGCGTGGCCTTGGCCAATTGGTCGGTTTGAGGTGTCCCTTGACACCCGGCTAACACTAAAAAGCCTGCAACAATGCAGGCTTTAACAATAGGCTTCATACTTCTAGCTGTTCACTGGGCGAATAAATGGGTACACATCGGTGACGCCCACCAAATCTAGAATAGCAATAATGGCTAAAACGGTAAGCACCGCACCCACAACGCCCCCCGCTGGCGCTTGATTAAGCTCTTGATTAAGCTTTGCGATTTCACTTTCAGTCATGCCATTAATACGCGCCACCGCATCATTACTGTCTACCCCTAAACTCATAAGTTTATTTTGCACATCTTCGCGGCTAACCATGGCAAGAAGTTGTTGCTTATTGTACTGTGCAGACTGAGTTTGCATTACGCTATCTGAACTAATCGCTTCCGCGTGCACATTACCTGCTACTAATACTAGCGCACTCAGCGCGCCCGCTAAAAACTTCGTTAAAATCTTCATGAAATACCTTTTCCAATGTTATTTATTAAACTTCTGTCATTTTTACTTTGCATGCTGACTTTAGGTTCAATTATGCAAAGGGGATATTCCCTAAATGCTCAAAATTTCCTCGACAGATGGCCATGAATTCCTTATAGTGCGCGCCCATAGCTACAAGCTTCATGGCGTATTCTTCTAATACCTATGAAAGCAGCTTTTCTTCTATTTTTACCCGCTGGATACCTGTTTTGATTACCACCGCAAATATCACCATGCAGTTTGGCTCTAAGCCGCTGTTTGAAAACATTTCTGCCAAGTTTGGCAATGGCAACCGTTATGGCCTCATTGGCGCAAACGGCTGCGGCAAATCTACTTTCATGAAAATATTAAGTGGTAAGCTTACCCCTACCTCTGGCAACGTTTCTATGGCGCCAGGGACTAAATTGGGGATTTTGAGCCAGGATCAATTCGCATTTGAAGAATTTAGTGTGGTTGATGCTGTAATAATGGGTGATCGTGAGCTATGGGAAGTTAAGCAAGAACGTGACGCCATTTACAGCAAGGCTGAAATGAGTGAAGAAGACGGCATGCGAGTCGCCGACTTAGAAACACAATTTGCTGAAATGGACGGCTACACTGCGGAAGCAAGAGCGGGAGATATACTCAACTCAGCAGGCATTGATGAAAGCTACCATTTTGGCTTAATGAAAGAAGTGGCACCAGGTAAGAAAGTGCGTGTTTTGCTTGCCCAAGCACTTTTTGCTGAACCGGATATATTGCTGCTCGATGAGCCTACCAACAACTTGGACATTTATACCATTAGTTGGTTAGCAGATGAACTGAATAAGCGTAAATCAACCATGCTTATTATTTCTCACGACAGACACTTCCTAAACTCTGTTTGCACTCATATGGCCGACATCGATTACGGTGAATTACGTGTTTACCCCGGTAATTACGATGACTACATTCAAGCGGCGATGCTGGTTCAAGAACAGCTACACAATGAGAATGCTAAAAAGTCAGCGGAAATTGAAGAGCTTCAAAGCTTCGTCGCACGGTTCTCAGCGAATGCCTCTAAAGCCAAGCAAGCCACATCGAGAGCGCGTCGTTTGGAGAAAATTGAATTAGCTGAAGTGAAAGCGTCTAGCCGTCGCAAGCCATATATAGTGTTTAAGCAACACAAAAAGCTTCACAGATTAGCCATTACCCTAGAAGAATTGGGTCATAGCTACCCTGAACTTCCTCTATACAGTAACGCCAGCTTGCTGTTAGAAGCGGGCCAAAGACTCGCCATTATCGGTGAAAATGGTGCAGGTAAAACCACCCTACTGAAATGCCTTGTGGGTGATTTAGACCCGACAGAAGGTAGCCTTAAGTGGGCTGAAAATGCGGCCATTGGCTATATTCCGCAAGATAACGCTAAATTCTTTTCTGACGATATCACCTTGTTTGAGTGGATGAGCCAATGGCGCAGCCCTAAGCACGATGACTTACAAATAAAAGGTATGCTTGGACGACTACTGTTTAGCTCTGACGACTTCAACAAAAAGGTTCAGGTTTGTTCTGGTGGTGAAAAGAACCGGCTATTGTTTGGCAAACTCATGCTGCAAGACATCAATGTACTGATTCTAGATGAACCGACCAACCATATGGACATGGAGTCAATCGAGGCGTTGAATAATGCCCTTTATAAGTTTGACGGCACGGTTATCTTTGTCAGTCATGATAGAGAATTCGTCTCTTCATTGGCCACGCAGGTTATTGAAATCAAAAACAAACAGTTAAACCACTTCGACGGTAATTACGAAGAGTTTTTGGCTCACTCTGCAGAGATGTAACTGTTTCACTGGCTTAAATTTCCGTGTGAATTGATAGAAAAAGGGGGTCTACGACCCCCTATTTTCTTTACTATATGAGCTGGAAGCCGCTACAGGTACAGCGCTTTTCTCACTTTCTGTTTCACCACAAAATTCCATAAGGCAGTGCGTATAATCCACCCCAAGCCGGAATCTTTCGCAATCAGGTAATACCTCGACTTTACGCGTTTAAAAACCCGATCTCTGGTGGGTTTGTCCACGTCTTTAACAGATATTTTATTTAATGTTGAGTTGGCAAAATAGGCGTCTAACGTAGACGTATCTCTAGCAGAAATATTCAGCGGTAAATGTTCGCCAGGTATGAGTTGCTTTACCCCTTTTTCACTCGTATTTTCTCCGCTTAATATACCGTTTATCACATGCATGGCGTTTAAGCGCCCCCGTTGATAATCGTAGTGCCTAAACTTTTCATCAAAGAAGCCCAAAAAAGATTGGAGTAAATCACCCACTAAACAGTCTTCGTCAGCCGAAATTGTGTATATTGTTTTTAAATCTTTAAGGCCTAATTCTGCGCTTTTCTCCAGCACCGCAATGGTATCAATCCACAACTTAAAGGCATCAGGGCTTAACGGCTTGTCTTTTACATCTTCGGCATATTGCTCGGCTAGTCGAGCAAAAGCGTTTTCGTAGCTTTCATCCCCATTGTTACCGCTAAACGTTTGCAAAATGAGTGGCGTTATTATGGCTTGCTCAGCGGCTATGCTCTCTTGTGACAATAAATAATACTCATCTCTTAGCGTAATGGCTTGCTCGTCTAAACGTATAATGAGAGCGTTGTTTTTCGCTTGTATCAACCATTCTTGAAAACCACTTTGGGTAAAAATACTGGTACCGAGTTGAGCGGCAATCTCTAACAGGTTTGAAGTATCACTGTTAAACGTGGGATTCGCGGTGCTCTCTCGCTTTGTTGGGGATACATAAAAATAGAAACGCCGTTTGTAGTCTGTATTTTCGGTGTCGTTCATTTTCGCTAAATCCACTGCCATACCTAGCGGATAATTATTGAAAGTACCTCCGTCAACAAAGCAAAACTCGTTTTCCTCAAATTTAACCGCATCTCTCGCTTTGTAGTCATCATGTTGCCATTGTCGTGTCATTCTAATTGGCGAAAACGCAAGCGGAAACGCCCCACATGCCCGAGATGCTGTGGTAATGTTTTCCCAATGAGAAAAGGTATCTGAATGCCACCCTAAGACTTCGGTAAACCTATCTTGGTGACGGGTTTGCGTGAAGGTATCTTGTGCCAGCGATTCAGTCTCATAGCTAAAAACTTGTACATTATAATCAACGCCATTTAAGTTAGACATAGCCAACCCTAAGCGAATAAATTCCGCACTGGCGGTATGAGGGTCACGTTCTAGCGGTGCAGGTGTCGCGGCGTACCTATTAAGGATAAGCTTATTCGCAATGTCTTTAATAAAGCCGTTTGATAACAGCGACGTCTTCGCGTTATCGCCTTCAAAGGCCATTAATAAGCCATCAATATCTACCGACTTTACCCAGGCTTCGTAGCCAACGTTACTCTCTTCTCCGTCTAGGGCATCTTTATCGTACAACAGCTTTTGCGCTATCATTGCCGCTGTCATACCTCCGGCACTTGCGCCAGTAAGTACGTCTATTTCTATGGGTGTATTTTGCGGGTTGGCGTTGTGCTCTTTGAAGGCGTTGAGTAACTCATACACACACCCTGCTTCATAAGAACCTAAAGACACAGCGCCAGAAATGGCCATTGCTACTCGGTAAGTCATGGTTAACCCCTGTTAACTCAAAATCCATTTGAATCACCAAGAGCATGCTCTTAGAAAGCAGATCCACCCTTCTTGGATGTATTTTTATTAGTATAGTGCTGATCGCTTTTCCAATAGTGATACCCACCAGGCAAAACAGAAAACCGCATCAGCTTTAATAGGTTAAGTAAAAAGTAAATTAAGTGTTAATTCAACTAAAAATTAACATTAACCTTTCTAATGCAATCTGTAGGGTTAAGTTTTAAGGGGTGGCTCGGCATTGCGCTTTAATAAGGTTTCTTTAAGATAGTGAATCGCCCCTTTTTGTGCGTTATGTGCAGGTACGCAAAGTTGCTTTGAAATATCGTTACCAAGTAAAGGTTGATAAGACTCAGCGAGGCCACCCACTAAAGCCACGGGCAAGGGTCTGTCTTGGCTCATGCTACGTATTAATTGGGATAAATACCCCGCGCCTAAATGAATGATGCTAGCGGCTGCCTCACACCCTTCATTAAACGCCGCAAACACCAAAGGCGAGAGCTTGCCAAAGTCTGAGGCGCAAAAATGCATGGTTTTTTCAATCATATCAACGCCATCGACCACACCAAAATGCGTCATTATATTTCGCGATAGCAACGAGTGACTAGTAAGGGCGTCGATACATAAAAGGGTATGCCTAACCGCCTCCACCCCTAACCAGGCGCCGCTACCATTGTCTCCTAACGTTAAACCGTATCCACCCTTGTCGGAAAAGCCTGCTTCTCTATAACAGGTGGCCGCAGAACCGGTTCCGCAAATAACTAAAATGCCGTCTTCTCCTTTATGGGCACCTAAGCAAGCCGCATGTAAATCGCTTAGCGTAGCAAATGTACGAAAAGGCCAATGTTGGGCATCAAACGTCGTTTTTGCTGCTGCCACATTCGCGCCCGCTAGCCCCGCTGCCACATGCAATTCATTAAGCGCGATAGAAAGGCCACTGCTTTCTACTGCACCATTTACCGCCATGAGGATAGATTGTGTAGCCTGCACTTTGTTGCTGACGATATTTGCAGGCCCAGAGGTAGCTGTACCCAGAACATAACCATCGCTATCTTCCAGCTGTGCTCTGCACTGAGTTCCGCCGCCATCAATTCCGATGAAATATTCGCATGGGCTCATTGGGTATCCTGTGTATTAACTAAACTGGGCTTAGTCTCGCCAATATGGCAGACATTTTAGCAATGCATTTCAGCATAATGTAAAACCGCTGTACAAAATGCCACCACCTTAGGTAAGGTTTGTGTAAGGCGATCACTTTGTCGCTTTTGTATAATAAGTTGTCACAATCCTGAGGCATACTTCTAAACGGATTTTCAAACAAAAACAAGGACATTCTTGAATGTTGCTTTCCCATAGTAAACAGTTTCTTTTTGTTCATATTGCAAAAACGGGCGGCACTAGTATCCGAGGTTCGCTAGCCTCTTATCGGTGGGGGCATCCGTATTCTTTCCCTCAGTTTCTTTGCCATAAAATGAGTCAGTTCTGTGGCCACAAGCTTGCTAGTCGTTTTCCTCGCCATGCAAAAATTATTGCTGCGAAAGAAATGCTCCCCGACGAATACTTTAATAAGCTGTTCAAATTTGCGTTTGTTCGCAACCCATGGGACTTGCAAGTGAGTTCTTATCACCACATTAAACGAGAGCGCCCGCATTTAATGGAGGGGCATGAATCATTTACTAGCTTCATGCGCTGGAAATTCGACCCTGAACGCCCTTATCAATATCACATAGACACGTCGCTACAACTGCAAACCGATTATCTAATAGACCTACACGGAAACTTGCTTACCGACTTTATTGGCCAATATGAAACGTTCGAACAAGACTATCATTATGTTTGCGATAAATTAGGACTAAAGAAGAAACCCTTACCCCATAGACGTAAAGCCACAGACAGGCAAGAGTACCAAGCCTATTACACCGATGAAACGAAAGCGATGGTGGATAAGCACTTCGCACAAGACATTCAACTACTGGATTACACCTTCGATTTAGAATAAATTCACCGAGTGATCGAATTAAAACGCCGCTCTGTATTCCTTTTACGCTATTAAGGAAAGCCAATAATGAAAACCAGCTTATTAGGCGCGATTGTCGCACTTACCTTTTCAACTGCAAGCTTCGCCCAATCACCCAGTAACTCCCCGCAAGGCTGGATGTGGGGGGTAGGCGTTGCTGCGTCTCAAGACGTGTACACAGACTTTGATAACCGTATAGTACCTATTCCCATCATAGGTTATGTCGGCGAACGCTTGCGCGTATACGGGCCCTTTGTAGGTTATCAGTTATTGCAAGATGACGGATTCACCCTGGATGCCCAGCTCGTGCCCATCTTTGCAGGCTATGAAGAAGATGACAGTGCTGTGTTTAACGGCATGGAGGACAGAGATTTCAGTTTTGGTGCAGGGCTAAGCTTGCGTTATGCCAAAAATGGATGGACTTACGAACTGGCTTCAAACGCCGATATCCTAGGCACTTTCAATGGTTATCAAGCCACGGCCAGCATTGGCAAAGCGTTTAGAACAGGGCCATTTGTGATAGAGCCCAGTGTGGGTGTTACGTTTCAAGACAACCATTACGTTGACTACTACTATGGCGTAACCGCAGCAGAGGCCACGGCAACTCGTGCCGCTTACAAGGGCGATAACGCAGTGAATACCGAGCTTGCCCTTGCTGTTTCCACACCTATTTTTTGGGGTGGAATGACGCGGTTTCAAATAGGTGCAACCTTTTATGATGACAGTATCAGTGATAGCCCTCTTACCGACAGCGACAGCGCATTTAATGCCATGTTGATGTTTTCGCGTTTTTTCTAAAGCCGAATAAAAAACAAGATGACGTTCGTACATCCCCCCCGACATTTGGTTCGTCGAATTAGTGGGGGGTGTAACTTTTAGGCACGCTTTTGTACCTAACACATCCTTAGTTGCTTACATACGCTTGTGTACCCCACAACGGCACGGTAGATAAGCTGTGTTTGTAACTGCCAGAGGTTTCTTTCGTACTGTAGGTTAAGTACATCAGGGTTTGCGAATTCGCGTCGAATATTCGCCTTACTTTCATATTTTTAAAGAAAACACTTTTCGATTTTCTAAAAATAATATCCCCCGAATCAGAAGTATCAATATTGGCGAGCATGGCGGGCGTAATTGGCCCCGTTTGCCTACAAGCAATGGCGCTGTCGGAAGGGTCAGACAAATCCAAATTCGCTTCAATGCTGGATATATGGCAGGTTACGCCCGGAATGTCTGGGTCTTGTAATGCATCAATTTTAATGTCTTTGGTGGTAAAAAGCCCCAAAGATACATCGCCCACTTCACTATCACTGCATGCTGAAAGCCCCAACATCACAGACACTGCGCCAAGATATTTCAACCAGGATCTTATGCCATCATTTTGTTTATTCATTCTATTCACTTCTGTCATCTTTGTGAGTGTGTATTGCTGGATTATACTTTTTAAACCACGGCTTGGTTTAACCCACTAAAAATAACACGGCATGCAGTGTTTGAAAAAACATTAAAAAGACTTATTGAAAAGGGGTGCAAACACGCCATATTCAATATGGCGTGAAACAGATAACTTACGCTTTTGGATAGTTTGATGGAAAGAAGGCACGACGGGCTTCTTCATCAAATTCTGTTTTAAACTCAATACCCTTAGCAATTTCCCGTGCTCTTAGCGCAGCAGGTCGCCCGTTTATTTTATCAAACCATGCCGATAAATTTGGATAAGGCTTAAGCCCCTCTTCACCTAGCACCACGTTGGCTTTATCTATCCAGCCCCAAGCTGCCACGTCAGCAATCGTGTATTCATCGCCCACAATAAATTCTCTATTCGCTAAATGAGAATCGAGCACTTCATAGTGACGCTGCGCTTCCCGTAAATAACGGTTAACGGCATACTCTAACCCTTCTTTGGGAGCCGCATGCCTAAAATGAACACATTGACCAGAGTATGGACCTAACCCTGTGGCAATGAACATCATCCAGGATAAAAGTTCCGCTCTGTCTTCAGCCTTCCCGCCCAATTTGCCCGTTTTTTCCGACAAATACATGAGTATCGCGTTCGAGTCGAATACACGCTGACCATTATCTTCAATAGCCGGGGTTTTGCCATTAGGGTTAATTAAACGAAACTCCGGGGTATGTTGGTCGCCTTTTAGGGTATCCACGGGTACCAATTGAAAATCAAGCCCTGTTTCCTCAAGAAACAAAGCCACTTTCATTGGGTTAGGCGTATGGTGAAAGAAAAATTTAAGCATAGTGACATTCCTATTTATGTGAATAGGCATTCAACCATGCAGTGAACGATCGTTCAAGGAGTTTTTGATTGCGCTTTTATGAATAAAAAGTGACTGTTATTGTTTACTAATAGTAACCAGACTTCAGGTGAATAAATCTTCACCCCGCCTGTAAGTTTCAGATTAGCTTTAGCGCTTTTTTATCACCGAAATACAATCTAGGGATTTTACTCCCCAATCGATAACCAATTGCTCTTCAATGATAAAGCCACTCTTTTGGCAGATGTGCGCCATATCTTGAGCGTTAAATTCACTACGCCAATGTGGGTTTTTTCTCCAGTTTTTGTCAGCTTCAAAACTGCTATGCCCTTTTGCATTTGAGTGATGTATGACAGCCTGACCACCACTTTTTAATACTCGGCTAAACTCAGTTAATATGTAATCAATACTTCTATAATCAAAATGTACCATGGCATCCCAGCTATAGATAAAGCTCATACTGCCGCTGTCTACAGGGATACTTTCTGGCTCACTGACTTTACAAACTACGTTATCTTTATTAGAAAAACGTTCCGAGCAATACGCGATGGCTTCGTCATTTGTATCCACACAAGTTAACGAACCTGAAAAAGTACTTAAAAGCTCTGCAATCCTTCCTTTCCCACAGGCAAAATCCAAAACATTCGAAAAGTCGAAGTGATATTTATTCATTAAGGGTTCAAGATAGGTATGGAAATGTACTTCGTTATGCCCTTCAGCATTGTTATAGTACTCATTCCAGTTGTAGGAATGAGGCTCTACCTGACTCTCTTCCAGTGCATAACTACTATCAATAGTAACAATCCTATCTTGGCTTACACCTTGGGAAACTAAACTCTGGCTTATTTCGCCACCAAATTTGACTGAAGCGACAACGATAGGGTAGTTGGGCAAACTCGGCACTTCCTCTGCAGGGACATAACGAATGTTTTCTATTGTTTGTGGCGAAGTAAATTTTTTGTCTGCCATGTATATGGTTGGAAATAAATTTAACACGTTTAATTGCCGTACAAATGACTGACCGACTTCGCCTGCTCCGTAAATAATGACGCCGTCTTCAGTAGCCACACGCCCAAATGGAAATAGATAAAACATAAAATCCCTTAATTTATAAAATTCGATGGTCTATAGTGAAACATAAAGCGCATCGTTCCAAGTTTATAGACTTTATTCAAGCTATTTAATCGCTTAAGCAACAAGCCGTCTAAAGAAATTAGAGTAAGAAGTGGTAAATTTAAAAATACGCGAAATAAAACCCTTTGTTCCTGCAAAGGACGTTGAATGCTCCAAGCGCTTTTATCAGTTGATTGGCTTTGAATTGGTATCCGAATTCGGGGATATCGCTTATTTTAAATTAGGTGCTTGCTCATTTTTACTTCAGGACTTTTATAAACCGGTCCACAGTAACAACTTTATGATGCACCTTTTGGTGGAAGATGCACAACATTGGTATGAACACATCCAAACACTAAATCTCACTGAAGAGTTTGATACCAAGGTTACTGAATTGATTGTTCAACCTTGGGGAACGCTGGAGTTTTGTGTGACAGACCCTAGTGGTGTGTTGTGGCGCATTGCCGAGAACAAGTAGTTTATCAATGCCATTGCAGACTTGGTTCGCAGGGACGCACGCTCGCTGGGCGTCTTATTTAAAAGTTAGACCTCATCGTTAAATTAAGGAATGTTTACAATGAAAATAAAATCTCTACTCATATCGATACTCTTAGCAACATCTTGTTACTCCTATGCCGACAGTGAATCAAAGCAAGCAAAATTAAATGAGCTAGTCAATGTTATGGATATGGACTCTATGGTTGAGCAAATGTATTCGCAAATGGAAGCAATGATGCAGAACATGTCCACGCAAATGGGGGTTCAACCTTCTGAGCAAGAGATTTTTGATGATTATTACAGTCAGATGGTTCTCATCATGAATGAAGAAATGAGCTGGGCCAAAATGGAGCCCCTCATTGTCAATATCTACGATAATAATTTCACGGAAGAGGAAATTAACGATATTTTGGCCTTTTACAAAACAGAAACAGGGCAGTCTCTATTGTTAAAGATGCCAGCGGTGATGCAAGAATCGATGCAAATATCACAGACTTTAATGCAAGCTTCTATCCCCAAAATTCAAGAACTTGCTAAAAATCTAAGCGAAGATTTAGCAAAATCTCGAAACAGTCAATAAACGATTAAAAAGGGATATTTAAGCGCTCAGGTTTTCAGCAAACCTGAGCGCTAGTAAATAGGCTGCCACACTTCGTTTTAATTTTAGCCAAAACACTAGCGCTTTTAGCTTAAAGTTCGGTGATTAAGTGTATCCAAATCTGACAGCCTCTTGTGTACGCAGACCGTGTGAAAACTCATATTAATGGTTGCTGTTTTTAAATTGAATAATACGGTAATTCTAAGTCCACTATAATTTTTGAAGGAGTGTTTCCACAACTCTCATGTCTTCATTGCAGATATGAGACCGCTAACGCCCATGATATTCATCATTCTTTTGAAGTTGTATGCCAAGACCTGCAAACTTACCTCTGTTTTTACATGTTTTAATGTTCTTGTCAGTAATTGTTGCGTTCCTGCCCATTGCTTTATTGTGCCAAAGGGATGCTCGACGGTTTGATGCCTCAATATCATTGCGTTTGGCATGTTTTTATAAGCTTGTGCCACGCGTTCAACATGCTCCTCATCATCGAGTCTTCGGATCCGTCTTCCTGCTGGTGATGTTGTGCACCGCGATTTCATAGTACAACCTTTGCAGGTCATGACCGACATGTAAGCGCGTAGCGGTTTTCCTTTGTCAGTTGAAACAAAGCTAAACGGGATATCTTTGCCAGCAGGACATTCATAGACGTCTTTTTCTTTCTTATAGACAAAGTCTTCTTTGGTAAACAGTCCTTTTTTTCGATTAGCCGAAGTACGGATCTTCGGAACAATTGCAGTAACGCCTGCCTCATGAACAGTCTTAAAGCTCGTGCTGTCGTCATAACCTCTATCAGCAAGAATGGTAATGTCTTGTTTACCTAACGCTTGTTGCACATGCTGGCTCATCGGGACAAGCTGATGTCTGTCACTTGGGTTATTAGTCACGTAATGGGCAAGTATCAAGTGATGTTTGGTGTCGACAGCCGCTTGAATATTATAGCCAACTAATACGCCTTTATGCTTTAGTGCCATTCGCCTGCTGTCGGGGTCGGTATAGGAGATTTGTTTGTCGGGTAAGGTTTCCAATTCTTGCTGTATTGTTTTCTCGCTTACCAGACGCGCTTGCAGTTTAGCGAGCTTGCCTTTCAATTTTTCTGCGTCTTCAGTGCGGGACTGGCGGTCTGCTCTATCGAGCTCCATAAGATAATTGGCAATATCTTTTTCGGTTGTTTCGATACACGTCTTTATCAAACCACGTGAGTAGTTCTTAGCGATATTGTTAACCGCTTTGAACTTAGTGCCGTCAATAGCCACGATGGCATCCGTAAACATATTGAGTTCACGGCATATCAACACAAAGCGCTTACAGACTTGTTGTATCGCGTTGCCGTTGTCACGTCTGAAATCAGCAATCGTTTTAAAATCTGGGGTAAGACGCTCAACCAGCCACATCAACTCGACATTACGCTGCGTTTCTTTTTCTAAACGTCTGCTTGATTGAATGCGATTAAGATAACCATAAAGGTAAATCTTGAGCATCGTTGCCGGAGAATAGCTTGGCCTACCTGTTTTGGCTGGTTGGCAACGTGCAAAACCCAAGTCAGATAAATCTAATGAATTGATAAACATATCGACTGCACGAATCGGATTATCTTCATGGATGTAGTCATCTAAAACTTCGGGGAACAGCGTGCTTTGTGTTCGGCTTTGGCCTTCGATAAATCTCGACATGTGATTGAAACCTATCAATTTTTTGATAGTTTTATTGTACCAATTCAGATATCAATTGAGGACCGATACTTAAGACCGATTGATCATATAAAAAGTCTGCTTAGACCAAAAGGTGATCAATAGTTTTCACACAGCCTGTACGTGAAGCAGACATAGGCAAAACCATACAATGAAAAACCGAAGGCGCAAAGCGGACGCTGGCGAACCGGTATGAATATACCCAAAAGCAAACAGTGGTTTGTGAATGCTAGTTTAGTGTAAGTCTGAGAATACTTCTGGGTGTTGTTCAGCGATTCTCAATAATGCAATAGCAGGGCCATTTGGTTCACGACGACCTTGTTCCCAGTCTTGCAATGTTCGCTTACTGACTCCGAGCATGGCTGCGAATGCCGCCTGAGACATTCTAAGTTTTGCCCTAATAACATCAGGCGATGATGGCTCTGAAAGTTGCGTAGTTTTTAGTTCTA
>MDTC01059821.1_pt1 | contig 18947 bp, 26 predicted proteins | sample 811181 | NCBI WGS metagenome assembly MDTC01 (sample SAMN05326644, study PRJNA326480) | marine metagenome | isolation source: seawater | place: Pacific Ocean: North | collected 2011
GCGAGCCGTTGGTGAACGAGCGCCCGCCGTTGTCCGGGGAGTACTCGTACCCGCCGTTGTTGCTCCAGGCGCCGCCTCCCGAGCCCCACGAGCTCGCCGAGACGATGCCGCCCGCGCCGATGGTCGAGGTCGCCTTGGCGCCGCAGCCCCAGGTGGTGGCAGAGCCCGAGCCGGTGCCGCCCTGCTGGGAGGTGCGGCCGTCACAGCCGTTCTGGGAGACCGACGTGCGCGTGCCGCCGCCGCCGCCCGCCACCAGCATCGCGGTGGTGCCGCGGGCGACGTAGGTGCCGCCGCCGCCTCCGCCGCTGCAGCCGTTGTCCGTGCCCAGCTGACCGACCACGATGGTCAGGCTCGTGCCCGCGGTCAGGTAGAAGTCGCCCCGCATGCGCGCGCCCTTGCCGCCCACCATGCCGGACTGGGCGCTCTTGCCCTGGGCGCCCTGGGCCTCGATCCGGTAGGTGCCCGTGACTGGCACGGTCCAGACCTGCTTGCCCCCGGTGACGGTGACCTCCCCGGCCAGGGTCGTGCCGGAGTAGGCCGAGCTGCACTGGGTCGAAGAAGGGCCGTCCTGCCCGGTCTTTCCGCAGTTGGTGAACGTGCGGCGTCCCTTCCAGGACTGCACCTTGACCGAGGCCGACGAGGAGACCGCGGTGTCGGTGCCATCGCTGACGGTGACCACGCAGGTCCAGGTCTCGCCGGAGCGGGTCGCCGACGCGGGCACCGTGTCGCCGCGGAAACTGGTCGTCGAGCCCGAGTACGCCGAGCCGTTGCGGGTCCAGGCGCCGGTGTACGTGAGCGGATCACCGTCGGCGTCGGAAGACGCGGCAGTGAGCTGGCAGCGGAGCACGTCGGACGCGGTCGGTGACGTGGGGGTGATCCGGATGCTGGGTGCCGTGGGCGGCGAGTTGGCCACCGTCACCGTGCTGCTGGTCATCGGCGTGCCCGTGTCCGCGCCGTCGGAGGGTGTGACCGTGACCGAGACCGTGTCACCCTTGTCGAACCAGCTGCGCCCGTCGAGCGTCGTGCCGGTCGCGGCGACGGGCCGGCCGTTGACGGTCCAGCTGTAGGCCAGGGTCACGGTGTCGAAGTCGACGTCGGTCGCCGACGCCACCGCACGCAGGGTGTCCCCGGTGCGCACCGTCGACGGAGTGAGCGCCACCGACGTCATCACCGGCGGTGTGTTCGCGATGACCACCGGACCCACGGTGAAGGGCGTGCCGTTGACCTCGCCGTCGAAGGGGATCACCGTCGCCTCGACCCGCTGGCCGCGGGACGTGCGCGAGGCGTCCAGCGTCGGGCCGGTGCCCACCGCGCGGCCGTCCACGGTCCAGCGTACGGTCACGTCGACCAGGTCACCATCGGGATCCTCGACGCTGTCCACCACCACCGTCAGGTCGTCGGTGGTCGTCGGAGCGGCCGGATCGAGGTGCGCCGCAGCGACCCACGGCGCGGAGTTCTGCACGGTGACGCTCTCGGAGGTCACCGGCGGCCCCTCGTCCTCGCCGTCCCAGGGCACCAGGATGCACGAGATGGTGTCGCCCTTGTCGAACCACTCGCCGGTCAACACGGCCCCGGGAGCGCCGGTCTCCTCGCCGTTGATGACCCAGCTGACGAAGTAGTCCGCCTCGTCTCCGTCCACGTCGCGCCAGCCCTGGGACAGGCAGCGGACCTCGGACGCCTCGGTGACCTCCGACGGGGTCAGGGTCGCGCCGAGGGCCTCGGGAGCGGTGTTGATGACCCGCGCCGCCAGGGTCTGGGAGATGCCCTCGTCCTCGCCGTCGGTCGGCGTGACCGTGACCTCCCAGATGTCGCCCTTCGCGGTCATCGATGCGGGCACGGTCAGGCTGTCCAGGGTGATCGGGCTGCCGTTTCGCGACCAGGAGATCTCGGTCGAAACCGTATCTTCGTCAATATCTCCCGTCTCGACGCTGGCGACGATGTCGTCCTCGGTGCCGACCCGATCCGCGGCGATGGACAGGGTGAGCGTCGGCGCGGTGTTGGCGATGGTGACCGCCGCGCTGGCGGCGGTCTCCGAGACCAGCTTGCCGTCGAACGCCGTCACCTCGACCCGCCACTCCTCGCCCTTCTTCGTGCGGGCCGCAGGCACCGTGACGTCGTCCAGCTCGGCCAGCAGGCCGCCGTCGCGGAACCACGCGTAGCGGTAGGACAGCACGTCGTCGTTCTCATCCTCGGCGAGCTGGTCCAGGTTGACGGTCAGATCGTCGATGGTCGTCGGCTCGGCCGGCGTGATCGAGACCCGCTGGCCCCCGGGGGGCTGGTTGCAGCCGAGCAGTGCTATCGCCGTGAGGATGGCGGGATTTCGCATGCGAGTCCTCCTGGACATCGGCCAGTAGACCACACGCGGCGTTCGGCGGGAAGTCCGCTCCCGCCGGGCTAGTCTACCTGCCGGACCAGGATCGCGACGCGCTCCATCAGACGGGCGTCCGCCAGGGGGTCGTACCCGCGGCGGGACAGCTGCTCGACGTGGTCCGCGGCCGCGCGCTCGCACGGATCGTGGGCATCGTCGGCGTGCTGGCGGAGCAGGGCGGCGCAGAGGGGACCGCGCAGGTCGTCGACCAGGTCGCGCACGTAGACGGCGGCGTCCTTGCGCTGGACCAGGGCCTGCCACCGCGCCCGCTCGTGCTGGAGCTCGGGGGAGAGGCCGCCGAGGGTGCGGTCGAGCCACGTGAACATGGCCTCGACCAGGCTCAGGCGCTGGGCGTCGCGGAGCACCTGGGCGCACAGCACGTTGTGGCCGCCCTCCCAGGCCTCGACCACGATGCCGTCGCGCAGGAGGCGGGGGAGCACGGAGAAGGTCTCGATGGCACCGTTGCCACCGAGCACCTCGATGGCGTCTCGCGCGCTGGTCGTGGCCTGCACGCTGGTCCAGTACTTGTTGAGGTTGACCAGCGCGCGCCAGGCGGCCCGGTCGAGGTCGTCGGCATCGCCGTTGGCCTGCCGGTCGGCGAGGGCGGCGAGGGTGAAGGTGGTGACCCGGGCGGCGTAGGCCTCGGCGCGCAGGCGGGCGACCGTGCGGGCGATGGCCGGGAACTGGAGGATCGGAGCGCCGAATGCGGTGCGCTCCGCGGCGTAGGCGGCGGCCTCGCGGGCGGCCCGCTGGATGATCCCGCAGCAGGCGGCCGCGTTGTAGAGCCGGGACGTGTTGAGCACGATGCTGACGACGTCGCGGAAGTCGCCGACCGGCCACGCCCGGGCCCCCGTGAAGTCGATCTCGGAGCTGGCCATGCTCCGCGTGCCGAGCTTGTCCTTGAGCCGCCGCAGGGCGAAGCCGTTTGGCCGGCCGTCCTCCAGTGTGCGGGGCACGGCGAAGGCCATCAGGCCCTTGGTGCCCTCGCGGCCGTCTTCCGGGCGGGCGGTGACCAGGAAGAGCTGGGCGTCGGCGACCGAGCAGAACCACTTCTCCCCGGTGATCCGCCACCAACCGTCCTTGTCGGGCGTCGCGATCACCGCGTTGGCGCCCACGTCCGAGCCGCCCTGGACCTCGGTCAGGAACTGGCTGCCGTGGAAGTGGGAGTCGTAGTCGGGGTCGAGCAGGCGCTCCCGCCACGCGGCCATCGGGCCGGTGTCGGCGCCGGTCGCGGCGGCCTCGTCCAGCGCCCGTCCCAGGATCTTGATGAGGCCGGCGGTACAGGCGAGCGGGCAGGCGTGACCGGCCTCGCCCAGCTGGGAGAGCTGGTACATGAGCGCCAGCGTGACCGACTCCTGGCCGGGCGTGCCGTAGCGCTGCATGACCCCCGAGCCGTACACCGCCCGCCCGAGCTCGTGGTAGCCGGGATGGAAGACGACTTCCTCGGTGCGGTTGCCGAAGCCGTCGTAGCGCTCGAGGCGGGGCAGGTTGGGGCCGAGGTTGGTCTCCTTCGCGAGCGCATCCAGCTCGGTCGCGCACCGACGGGCGAAGGCCTGCACCGCCGGCAGCTGGTCGCCGTGGCCGGAGCGCTGCAGCAGCGCGCGCAGGTGCGGATCCGCGTCGAGGGGATCGGCAGCGACCCGCGCGTGGTAGCGGTCGAAGGCGGCGCGGGCCTGGGCGGGGGCGTCGGACATGGGGCCTCCAGGCGCGCGCACCTAATGCGCGGCGGAGCCCTACGCTGCCGACGGCACCTTGACCTCGGGGATCTCGAGCAGGCCGAGGCGGGGGTGGGCCTGCAGCACGCGGCTGTGCAGGTAGGCGGCGGTGCCTCGGTGCACGGCGCTGGCCTGGGTGCGCCACAGGGCGAAGCGCTCGCCCAGCAGGGCGTCGATCCGGCGGCGGTCGCGATCGCTGTGCCACTCGACGTAGATGACGTCGAAGGCGTCGACCAGCTCGCCGAGGTCGCGCAGGACGGGGACCTCGCAGCCCTCGGTGTCCAGCTTCAGGATCGCCGGACCCTCGACCGCCTCGATGACCTCCCGCGCGGGGAGCAGCTTGATGGTCTCGGACACGTCGTCGCGGGTCTCGACCGACAGGGCCACGCTGGCCTGGGCGCACTGGCTGGTGCCGCCGTACAGCGGGACCTCGGCGGCCTCGTCGAACAGCCCGAACGGGTGGGCGGTCACGCCAGGCAGCCAGGAGACGTTGCTCTCCAGGTGCGCATAAGTGGAGGGGGAAGGCTCGAAACAGTGGATCTTCGCGTTCGGGTAGGCGAGGGCGAAGAACACCGCGGTCGCACCGACGTTGGCGCCCACGTCGATGATCGTGCGCACCTCCCAGTCGGGCAGGCGGAGCGTCGGGTACTCCTTGCCGGACAGGATCTGCAGGACGATGTGCTCCAGGTTGCCGGTCGGGGGGAAGGTCAGGTCATGGGGCACGCCATCCACGGACAGGATGAGGTTGCCGGGACCACGGCGGGCGAGCTGGACGTCGGGCATGAGAGGCGCTCCGGGGCGGGTGCTCCGTTCGGTGGGAACGGTGCCCGGTTGAGACCGATCGCGAGCGAGCGGATAGGAGAGCATCGGTACGGACGTCGAACCGAGAGAACCGCCAGCTTGCCTCGCTCCTCGCTCCTCGTGACGGGCCCGGACGAGATCTCCGCCGTCCTCGCGGAAGAGCTCGGCTGCCGGGCCGCTCCAGAGCCCCCGATGGATCTGTCCGGGTACGGGACCATCGTGCTCGCGAGGACCGCAGGCGATCCCTTCCAACAGGTGCGCGCCTGGCGGGCCGCCGGTCATCGCTTCGGGGTCGTGGTGTGGCGGCCGGAGGTGGATCTCCCCGAGGATCGCGCCCTGCTCGAGCCCCTCGTCGTGGCCCAGGAGGGCACCTCGGTGAGCGAGGCGGTCGCGCGGCTGGCTCGGGGCACCCCACGGAGCACCCTGCTGCTCGCCACCGGCACCGTCGAGCTCGACCGCGCACGCCTGGTGCCGGTCGGGGGCGAGCCGGTCGAGCTGTCCCGTCAGGAGGTCGAGCTGCTCGCCTACCTGGCGGCACGCGCGGGGCGTGAGGTCAGCCGGGACGAGCTCCAGCGCGAGGTCTGGGGCCACCGCAAGGTCACGAGCACCCGCGCGGTGGACATGGCCGTCTCCCGGCTGCGCAAGAAGATCGAGCGCGACGCCAGCCGCCCGGAGCACCTGCTCACCCGCCGGGGCGGGGGCTACCTGCTCCACCTCGGCCGCCCCCGGATCATCGCCACGCCCGCGCCGGAGGTGTTCGGTCGGGTCGCGCTGCTGGAGTCCGTCGAGGCCATGCTCCGCGGGCCACAGCAGCTGATCACCCTGCTCGGACCTCCCGGATCCGGCAAGACCACCCTGGCACAGGCCCTCGCGGTCCGCTTCGCCCCCGCGGTCCTCGTCTGCGATCTGGTGCCGGTCGGCGACGCCCGCGGCCTGCTCCGCACCCTGTCCAGCCTGCTCGGCCTGGCGACCGGCTCTGGGGCCGATCCCGAGGCCGTCCGCGAGCACATCGGCAAGGAGCTCGCCCGTCGGGGCCCCCTGCTGCTGGTCCTCGACAACGCCGAGCACATCGTCAGTGACGTGGCCGACCACGTCGGTCCCTGGCTCGCCGATGTGCCCGCCCTGACCGTGCTGGTGACCACGCAGGAGCGCCTGGCTCTGCTCGACGAGGTCATCGTCGAGGTCGGTCCGCTGGCGCCCGGCGCGGCCTGCGAGATGCTGGTCGCCCGCTGCGCCCGCCTGGGCGTGACCCTGGACCCGGCCCATGCCGACGTCGGGCGGCTCTGCAGCATGCTCGACGGCCTCCCGCTCGCCCTGGATCTCGCCGCCGCCCGGATCCGCACCACCGGGGTGCGCGGGCTCATCGACAGCCTGGGACACGGCATCGACGTGCTCCGCGACCGCCGGCGGGATCGCGACGCGCGCCACGTGAGCCTGCAGCGCGCCCTGCGCCTCGCCTGGGAGCGCCTCGAGCCCGACGAGCGCAGCACCATGCAGCAGATCTCCGCGTTCCGAAGCGCGTTCTCGCTGTCGGCGGCCGCGGCTGTGGTCGAGGCTCCCCAGCGCCTCCCGGACCTGATCGAAGGCCTGGTCGACCACTCCCTGGTGCAGTCCGACGGCGGTCGGCTGCGCCTGCTGTCGACGGTGCGCGCCTTCGTCCGCGACGGGCTCGATGCCGACCTCGCCGCCGAGATCCGCAGGCGCCACGCCCGCTGGGCGGCGCGGGCAGGGCGGGCGCTGCGAGACGGGATCGAGGGGGAGCACGCCCTCGCAGTCATGGAGGATCTCCAGGCGATCTCGGGCGATCTGGAGGCCGCGCTGGCCGCGACCGAGGACGACCTCGACACCTACGCCGAGCTGGTGCTCACCCTGAACGCCCTCGACGACTTCCGGGTGGATCAGCTGTCCCGCCAGCGCCTGCTCGATCAGGCCGTCGCACGCCTCGAGGGGTCGGCGCTTCCGCTCCAGCTGGCGCGGATCGAGAATGCCCGCGGCTTCCTGCTGATGCGCCGGTCCAAGCTCGATCTCGCCCTGGTCGCCTTCCAGCACGCCGAGGCCCTGGCCACGGGTTTCGACGACGAGGTCGTCTCCGCGTCCCTGCGGGGCCAGGCGGGGGCGGTGCGCGAGCGGGGAGACCTCGAGGAGGCGCGCTGCATCCTGGAGCGGGCGCTGGCCGTCGAGGTGAGCGCCGAGGAGCGCGCCTACGCGACGGCGTGCCTCGTTCACGTCGTGCAGTTCGTGGACGGCGCGGACCCCGAGCAGGTGCGCCGACTCACCGAGTGCCGCGACACCCTGCTCGCCCTGGGCCGCGTAGGGACCGCCATCCGCGTGCAGTACATGATGGTGACGGTGCTGACCAACGTGGGGGACCGGGCGGGCCTGCGCCGGGCCCACCTGCGCCTGCTGCGCATGCAGGAGCGCATGCCCGACCCCGGTCGCAAGGGGCTCCTGCTGGTGCACATCGGGCTCGACCACCTGTTCAACGAGGAGTTCGAGGAGGCGGAGCGCTGCTTGCTCGGGGGCTCCGACGAGCTGGACGTCTCCCATGTCGCCAACCGAGCCCTGCTGGTCCGCTACTACTACGCGCTGGTCCTCCTCCACCGCGGACTCCACGAGGAGGCGCTGGCGGAGTTCACCGCCCAGCGCGACGAGCTCGAGCGCAACGGCATGCGCCGCGCCGAGGCCCACGTCCACGAAGGGATCGGCATTCTACGCCTGGATCTGGGAGATCTGGAGGGTGCGGGGTTCGCCCTCGCGCGGGCGGCGGAGCTGGCGCGGGGGACCCACGACGCGATCATGGAGATGGACATCGCCATCTACCAGGCGATGCTCGCCCTGCTCCGCGGCCATGGCGCGCAGGCCGAGGCGATCATGGCCCGGGTCGATCCTGCGACCCTGCCCGCCGACCACGCGATCATGGCCTATGCGGTGCTGGGCGCGCTCGACGCCATGGGCGGGCGTCCCCCCGGACCCGCACTGGAGCGTGTCGATGCCTTGCTGGCCGCGCCCAGCGGTGTCGCCTACCAACGGAGCCTGGAGCGCTGGCGCGAGGCGGTGCGGGAGCGACCGGACCAGCTCGCCAACCTCGTGCAGGACGGCGCACTCTCGGCCCGGCTGCTCGCGCGGGTGTGGACCTACTGCACGCAGACCCGGTAGGGCGCGACCCAGCCGTTGAGGAAGTCGGTCACGCCTTCCCAGCAGCCGGTGTCGACGCCGACGCCGTCGAAGACCGCCACGGGCGTGCCGTTGTTGAAGTAGGTGAACGAGAGCTGGTCCGCCGCGCTCGACGACCAGGTGCCGGTGTAGCCGGGAGGGGCCGCCGGATTGGTGAAGGTGATGCTGCCGTTTGCGTTGAAGGTGACTTCGTGGGACGTGATCGACGACGGGTAGAGCTCGCACTCGTAGAACGACGTCAGCGACGTGCCGGTGCAGTGCTCGTTGATGGCGTCGAAGGGTGCGGTGAACGAGACGCCGATGGTGCCGAGGGTGGCGGTCACCGAGTCGATGTTGTTCGCCGTGTTCGACTCGCTGGTCGTGGTCGTGGCGTCCGCCTCGATGACCAGCGGGCCAGAGCTCGCGGGCAGGGCGATGTCGAAGCTGACCGTGACCGATTCGTTCTTGCGGATCCGGCCCAGCGCGCAGGACAGGGTCGTGCCCACCTGGGAGCAGGCAGCGTCGATGTTCGACAGGTCCCCCATCACGTGCACGGTCGGGCTGGTGCCGGTCTCGGGGAGCAGGATCTCGAGGTCGACGCTGTTGGCGTGGCGGGTGCCGACGTTGTCGACCGTCACGGACCAGGTGGCGCTCTGGTACACGTCGACGCCCGAAGGCTCGGTGATCGTGGTCTCGAGGTCCGCGTCGGCGGCGAACGCGGGGACGGCGACAAGGAGCGCGCCGAGCGAGAAGGCGATTGGACGAAGCATGACAGACCATCCGTACGAGTGTGAGTGGGGTCGCGACGCGGCCGATGGCCTCGCGACCTGAACTCCGGTACGCCTGGAGTCCCGCTTCGCAGGGCGTTTGTTACCCGCCGTTACAACCACGGGGTGCAACCACCCCGGATCACGTCGTGCAGGTGGCGATTATCGCCCCGCGTTCCGCTCGGTTCCGCACCGTTCCGCACCCCTGGTGTTCGCGCACGGTTCGCGATGTGCTGTCCGGACGAGTACTGCCTCAGCCGCGCGACCCAACCACGACGACACCCGCCCGAGCAGGGGGCGGGGCGCCGGCCTGGCCCTTGCTTCCGGGAGGGCCTCTATCGCGAGGGGTCACCGGTCCGGGCTTCAGCACATTTACGGGGGCTCGGTCACCTGTCCGACCTCGAGCGCCCCCTCTCCGTCGATGTGAACCCCTAACCCGCCACGCGCTCTAGCAGCAGGGCCAGGGCCAGGTCATACAGCGGTCGGAGCGTGCGGTGCGTGACGCTCGGAGCTCCGTCGTCGCGCTCCAGGGTCTCCAGGAGCGACAGCAGCGAGTCGGCGTCGCACATCACCTGTTGCTCGGGCTCGGTGAGCTTCTCGATAAGCTCGTCGGTCACCGGTAGGTGAGGCGACTGGACAGCTCCGCCGGGGAACTCGGCCGCCAGGTCGGGGAACCGGATCCGCAGCACATCGCCGGATGGCTGGTCGAAGTTCCAGTTGGTGGGGTCGAGCAGGTAGCGGGCGCAGCGCTTGCAGCCCACCTTCGCCGGATCGCTCGTGATGCCCGGTGCACGCCAGGTGCAGTGCCGCTGCACGCACGGCACGCCCACCCAGTGGAGACCCGGCCGCGGCGAGCTCACCCCACCGCCCCACCGTCGGCGTCCTCGGCATCGGCCTCGCACGCGGCGATCGCCTCTTGCAGCGGGATGCCGAGCGCCTGGTGCTCGAGCAACACCTCCTCGAGCTCCGTGCACTCGATCCCGCGACGCACCGCCTCCTGGTTGAGCCTTCGAAGGAGGTCTTGCGTCTGCTTGTGCATGGCGTCGAGGGCGAGCAGGCGCTGCTTGCGTGTCTCCAAGGCCGGCGTGTTCCGACTCACGGCCCCTCCGTCAGGTCGAACACCTCCAGCACGCAGGGCAGGTCGACCACCGGCTGGCCGGCCTCGATCTGGGCCCCGAGCTGCTCGAGGGTGGTGCCGGCCTTGCACTTGTAGCCGACCAGCATGGCGTTCTCTTGGAGCGCCCCGAGCCAGCGCTGGATCAGCTCCGCTTCGTCGAGCTCGGCGTAGGCCTCCGGCTGGAAGGGCATGGGGCCGTGCAGGACGCCCTTGCGGGAGAACGCGATGATGACGGCGTTGTCAGCCACGTGGGCCTCCGGTCCGGACCTCGGTCTCGAGCAGCCAGGCGGCGTCCGGATCACGAGCCAGGGCGCGCGTCGCGGCGACGTCCTCAAGGAGCTGCTCGGTCTCGGTGCGCCGCACGCGCACGCCGTCGATCTCCCAGCGGCGATGGTCCACCCGGCGCGCGGTCGCCCGGCTGAACGTGCAGTGCATGATGACTTCGACCACGTCCGGATCGTCGCCGGGAAGCACGCGCTGGACGAGCCCGGCGTAGAAGAGTTCGTAGAGCCACGACGCGACGCCCACGGCGCCGAACACCAGGCCGGGACCGGCGAGGGCCACGAACAGCAGCGTCATCGCGGAGAACTCGGCGGTCATGGCCGAACCTCGCCGAGGTGCTGGAGGGTGCTGCACAGGTAGCCGACGCCGAAGATCGCGACGCACAGGCCGAGGAACAGCGCCCCGTCGAGCTGGACGATCAGCCCGGAAGGGAACAGCTCGAGCCCGAGGCTGACCATCACGCGACGGTCGAGCCGCTGGGGTTGCCCCACACGTGGACGCCACCCTGGACGCCTGGATTGCGGCTCGCACCCGGCTCGTAGCGGACCAGGTGGGAGTGCACGCCGGTCCGGTCGCCCCCGTTCGCCTCGAGGCACACCGGGCACAGGAACAGGACGCACGGCACGGTCTGCCCGCTCGAGCCGAGCTGGACCCGGGTGACCTCGCCGTCGAGGTCGACCAGCGGGATCCGCTTCATCGCCGGCGCCGGTGGTTGTAGGCGCTGGCGCTGGCGGCGCTGGCGCTGGGTGGTGCCGGGCGGGCGCTGCCGCCGCGGGTAGGCGTAGACGCCCCACCACCCGGAGCTCCAGTCCGGCCCGCCGCCAGCGGTCGGGAGGACGTCGTCGACGTGGATGGTCGCTTCCAACGGCGTCGCCGCGGCGAGACACACCATCATCAGCGTCGACAGCGAGAACCTCACGCGCTCGCCTGCTCGCCGGCGATGGGCTGATCGGCCTCGTCGACGTCGGCGGACGGGCCGTCCGACGTATCGGGGCCGTCGTGGTCGCTGGTCGCGCCCGCGAACGCGCGGCGCAGGCCGGTCTCGTCGATGAGCTCGGTCAGGCGCTTGGAGCCGTGCGGGCTGCGCTCGAGGCAGGCCAGGGCTTCGAGCATGAGCTCGCCGACGATGTCGGGCGGGGCTTCGTCCAGGATCTGTTCACGGTTCATCGATCACCTCGGGCTGGGCGTACTTGTTGGGCGGCCCGCGCCTCGCCTCGCGACGGGCGCGCTTGTTGAGCTGGGCGGTGACGCTGTCGACGGCACCGAGTCCGTGGGGCGCGTTGCGATCCAGCGCGTTGGCGAGCTCGACGAACGTGTGCCACAGGCGCGGATCGCGCAGGATGAGGATCCCGCCACTGCGGTCGTGGGTTTCACCGCAGCCCTCGCAGGGCTCGGGATCGACGTGGTGGGACCAGACCGTCATCGCGGCGAAGCCCTGGAAGTCGAAGAGGAAGGCGACGCAGCGGAGCGCCACCCACTCGAACATCCGATCGACGAGTCCGTACAGCATCAGAACAGCGCCCCCATGAACTGGGTCGCCTTCCAGCCGGCCCCCTTGGCCGCGAGCAGCACGCGGTCGAGCTGGGGCTTGGTGACCAGCTTGGGCGCGTCGCGGAATACGGCCTCGATGGCCCTGACGAGCTGCTCGGCAGCCTCCGTCTCGTCCTCGAGCTCGACCACCGCGGCGACCTCGTCGCGCCAGGTGCGCGGCTCGGGCAGGTCGACGTCGCCGAACAGCTCGGCGAACGGATCGTCAGTCGCCATCCTCGCCTCCCGGATCCTCGCTGGGCGTGGGCTCGTCGTCGTCTTCGTCGGCCTGGTCGGGCGTGGGCTCGGAGCTCGCGCTCGGTGGCCGGTGGACGGGCTTGCTCGTCTTCGGCTTGGACGGCTTGGCGGCTGCCGCCTTGCGGAGGGGGGTGATCAGGCCGCGCTGGACGTGCTCGGGCAGGCTCTTGAACCAGCGCAGGAACTCCTCGGGAGGTGCTCCGTCGGAGGGCGGCGCGGGGAAGCCCTCTCCACCACTGTCCCCCGCGCCGCTGGCGGCGTTCTGCACGTAGGTTTGCGCCACCTCCGACCACACCTTGGCCACGTCCATCAGGCCTGGCCCGAGCTCGGTGCCCAGGTTGTTGATCGTCTCGGCCATCGCCTCCCACTTGTTGTCCTGGCGGGCGGCCTCCTCCCAGACCTCGGCCTCGCGGGCCGCAACCAGCGCCTCGGTCGTGTCCTCGAGGGCGCTGTCGAGCTTGTCCATGGCCTTCTCGAGCAGCCTCGCCAGCAGGTCGTTGCAGCTGACGGCCATCTTCGCGAGCGCGGCCATCGCGCCCTTCTCGCTGGTGACGTCGTCGGCAGGGTTGCTGCCGATCGGGATCGCCAGCGTGGACGAGTGCGGCTTGCTGCCGGACTTCGGCATGAGCTCGACCCACATCCAGCCGACGGGTCCCTGGCTGCGCTCTTCGACCCAGCCCTTGATCAGCTCCCGGAGGACGTCTTCGAGCTCGGCCAGGTCGTCGGCGCTGATCTCCTCGCTCTCGACCTGCTTTCGGCTCTCCCGGCTGTCGCCCTCGCGAGCGCGCACGTACAGCCCCTCGAGATCTTCGGGCGCTCCCTTGACCAGGCGGCGGGCCTGGCTGCGGAGGTGGATGGTCTGTTCGTGGCTCACTGGCATGACGGACCGGAGGCAAAGCGTGTCAGCGACGGGTTTGTCGGAGTTTTTCCGCGTGCGGAAAACCCCCTGAACACGTGTCCTGTACCGAGGGCAGCTCTAGGACGAAGGCGACCAACCTCCGCGAGGTACGCATGGCCGCCGCCGCCGTGAAGAAGCAGAAGAAGTCCCGCTCCAGCCGTAAGTCGAGCTCGACCGCGATGGTCAGCCGCGCCCGGGCCCAGCTCGAGAAGGAGAAGCGCGGCCGTCTCGCCGCCAACAAGAAGGCCCGCGACGTCGCGAAGAAGGCCCCGATGAGCTCCGCGTTCGGCGCGATGCTGCTCGAGGCGCCCACCCTCATCGTGACCAGCGCCATCCTGGGCGGCCTGCCGTCGGTCGGCCCCATCCCGACCGACCTGATCGCGCTGCTCGTCGGCGGTGCCGGCGTCGCCGCCGGCGCGCTGTTCGGCAGCCACCACGTCGTCAACGGCAGCAAGGGCGTGCTGTGGTCCGGGCTCTCGAGCCTGATGATCCGCGGCGGCCAGATCGTTCGCCAGCGGATGCTCGAGCAGCAGGCCGCCTGACGCCTCGGACCGCCCGGCACCCCGAGGCGCCAGCTCGAGGCCCAGCCCGAGCTCGCGCGGCGGAGGCCGGGGGGACCAATCCCCTCCACCACCCCGAGGCCCAGCATCCCCGCCGCCTCACCGCTCCCCACAAGGAGAACGTCGCCATGAACATGGATGAGCTCGCCGTCTACCTGCAGTCGATCGGCTTCGGTGGTGCCCCCTGGGCGCCGCACAAGTCGGTCAAGCACGGTCCGCTGTTCTACCGCACCACCTCCGACCAGTCCGTGGCGTCGCTGATCGACCTGACCGTGACCACGAACATGCTGGCCGGGCCGATCAAGACCCTGCTGACCCAGGACTCCGAGTCGCTGATCGTGGCGAAGCGCTACGCCATCTTCCTCTCCGCCGCCGATGGCCAGATCATCAGCTCGCCGGAGATCGAGGAAGCCCGCGCCTCGTTCGGCTTCAAGTACAACGAGCGCGGCGACACCGGCGACATCTACGTGCCGGCCAGTCCCTGGGCGATCGGCACCGGCTACGACTTCGTCGAGACCACCCAGACCACCGCGGCCGACGGTGAGGCTGCCGTGGCGGCCCCCCGCGGCTGGGGCGCGTTCGCGGCGGACGACAAGGGCAAGCCGAAGGAGCTGCGCATCGACTGCCAGCTCGACAACGCCACCCTCGAGGTCCTCAACGCGATCGGCTCGGGCACCGTCAACGTGCTGCTCGCCCTCGACGCCTACGCCATCCGCAAGGAGGACCTGCGTCAGATCATGAAGGGCGGCGGGTGTCCCCCCGGCGGCAAGACGCCGCGCGGCAGCCAGGTCAGCCCCCAGAGCGGTCCGCTCTCCGGCCTGCAGACGCTGCTGCGGCGCTAGCCGCGGCGCCTGCCGCTGCCGCCGGCGGAGCTCCGCCTGCAGCTCCGGGCGCGACCTGGTCGCGCGCGCACCGCTGCTCGTCGCCGCCGGCGGCGCCTCTCTCCACCCCTTGCCGAGGCGCCCCCATGGCCAAGCCCCTCCCGAAGTTCCAGCGCTACGGGCTCGCTCTCGCCGTCGTCAGCACGATCGCGAGCGTGCTCGGCCTCGCCTACGTCGTCAGCACCGGCGAGCGCGATCGCCGTGACAAGGCGGCCCGCGAGACCGAGGCGAACCCGCCGCCCCAGGCACCGGTGGTGACCTGATGTGGTGGCTCGTCGGCAAGCTGCTCACCTCGAGCGTGCAGAACACCGTCACGACGACGGTCTCGGACGGTCAGCAGGCCGTCGTCGACACCGTGGGCGGCGCGTCCGACGTCGGCGACGCCGTGTACGACGCCGCTGACGACATCATCGTCACGCCGCAGGAGGTCCTCGACGCGACCGAGGAGGCCGTCGTCGAGTCCACCGACAAGCTCGACGACACCGTCAACCAGCTCGGCAACAAGCTGATCGCTGAGGTCGGCAAGTCGCTTCGCACGGCTGCCATCGTCGGCGGTGCGGTCGCCGGAACAGCCCTTGTCATCGGCGCAATCGCCGCGATCCGGAGGATCTGATGTCCGCTCGTACCAGCCGCTCCCGCCGGAAGAGCTCCGACAAGCCGCTGATCAAGAGCCCCGGGCTCTTCGTCACCGGGCTCACCCTGGCCCTCGGAGGCGGTGCTGCGGCGTCCCCTGTCGACGAGATCGCCGTCACGGCGGCGACTGGCGGTGTCGGAGCGCTCCTGGCGCCCCTGCAGGGGCCGATCACCGGGATCGGTGGCGGCGCTGCCGCGATTCTCGGCATTGGCCTGATGCTTCTCTCCACTTCGGATCGCGTTGCCTGACCCATGCCCGTCCCCCTCGCCATCGCTGCAGGTGCTGTCGCCGGCGTCGCCACACTCGGCGGTGTCGTCGGACTGACCGTCTGGGCGGTGCGCAAGACGGCGGCAGCCAGCCGCGCCTCGTCTTCGACCTCCACGCCCACCCGCGGATCCACCATGGCCAGCCCCAGCGCCCAGCCCAAGCCCATGAACGCCATGAGCCTGCTCCAGCCGCGCTTCCGCAGCGTGCTCGAGGCGGTGTTGGGCGACCTGCGTGCCCAGGGGTTCCAACCCAAGGTATTCGAGACCGTGCGGAGCGCTGAGCGGCAGCGCTGGCTGTACGAGAACACGAAGTCAACCCTCACGCCCGAGCTCGGCAAGCACGGCGAGGGACTCGCGGCTGACGTCATCGACGGCCGCCCGCATCCCACCCGGCCAGGCCAGATCATCGGCTGGGGCACCTGGAACACCCGCAGCGACGCCACACCGGGCGACGACGTCGCCAAGCGGATGGCGGACGACTTCTTCCAGGCGTTCGGCCGCGCAGCGGTCGCTCGAGGCCTGACCTGGGGCGGCAACTGGGCGAGCTTCAAGGACTTCCCGCATGTCGAGCTCGACGTTGATCCGGGGGTCGCATGAGCAAGCGTCAGCGCGACTTCGCCAACCCCGCCAACCCCCTCGAGATCGAGGTCCAGAACGACCAGCCCTCGGGCGACAGCTTCGTGATGGTCCGCGTGCCCGCGTGGGGGACGATCGTGGGCTACGAGGCGTACATCCTCGACAACACCGGTGCGACCTCGCTGGTCACCCGGATCCGTCGTCGCGAGAGCAGCTCCGACGTCGACGGCAGCGTCCTGCTCCAGACGCAGGCCGACGCCACCAACCCCACGCTCGTCAACGTCGAGCCCTGGCGCACCTACCGCCTCGAGAGCGACGACGGCGGCTGCACGGGCTGGCTGTGGCTCTACGGCACACCCAACCAGGCCCACGCCGTGCGGCACGTGCTGCGTGTGCTCCCGCACTGGGAGCGCCGCCCATGACGATCGTGATCCCCCAGTCCGGCGCCGAGGTCGTCGTGACGCCCGGCACGCTCGAGTCGGTGGGCACGCCCTGGCGGCAGCTGCCGTTCTCGATCTGGGGCTCGGCCAGCGACCAGGACGGCGTGCTCACGGGCCTGACCACGTCGGGCAACCTCTACACGGCCACGCTCAACCGGGCGCTGTCGCGCACGTTCCTGCAGCGCGGCAACTTCCGCGCGGCCCTGCTCGAAGACCTCGACGCCCTGCAGGACGGCCACCGCTACCAGTTCCGGATCAAGCTCGAGGGCAGCCCCACCGGGATCGCCGGCAGCGTCGTGCCCTACATCGTGCTCTCCGTCGGCCGCGGAACGGGTGACACCGGGTGGCCCAACGACGGCTGCCACGGTGGGCTCCGCCTCGGCGCGTCCGGACGTCGCCTGCTCTGTCACAACAACCAGCAGATCGATCTGGTAGCCGCCGAGGCCGCCCAGGACGAGGATGACGCCGACCTCGACGAGGTCGTCCTCACCTACTCATGGAAGAAGTCGGCGGAGCTGTCCATGTGGGCGAGCTCGCTGAAGGACGGCGCCGAGCAGGCGTTCAAGCCGATCGCCAGCGCGGCGCTCCCGTCCGCCGTGGACCGCCTGGTGCTCTCGGTCGGCAACATGGCCGCCGGCGCCGCTGGCGAGGTCGTGCTGCCGTTCTCCCTCTGGCAGCGCCAGATCGCCACGCTGGTGACGGCATGATCGGCGACAACACCAGCACGGACGCCCTGCGCGCAGCGCTCACCCGGGACGGACAGCTCACGTCCACTGAGGCGATCCTGCTCTCCGTCGTCGAGGAGATCCGCCACATGCGGCAGGACCTCCGCTTCATGCTGGTCGCCCTGGTCGCCCTCGCAGCCCTCGGGATCGTCGTGTCCGCCGGCATGGTCGGCGTCGGTCTCGTGCTGCGCGCGGATCCCGCCGGCGCCGAGCTCCGCACGGTCAGCGCCGCGATCGACTCCGGCGACGACACCGACACGGGCGACGGCCGCAGCGCGAGCTCGGACGGTCAGTCCTCTACCACCACGCCCGACCTGGAAGGCAGCTGATGAACAAGAACACCGCAACCGTGGGAGCCGTCGCAGGAGGGCTCGGGATCGCCATCGCCGCGGCGTTCGGTGCCGCAGCGCTGGCCGTCGCAGGGATCGCCTACGCCGTAGCCAGCTACGCCAACGCCCCGGTTGGCGACGGTGTCGACCCGGGGGCTGACGGTGGTGTCGGTGCTGGTGGGAAGCGCGGTGCAGCCGATGCGCCCGAGGCCGAGGATGTGCTGTCGGTCGCCTACATCGATGACGCCGGCCGACTCGTCTACAAGGCGACGAACACGCGGCTGCCCTACTTCAACCGCGGCTCTGCCCTCGAGGGCAAGCAGTTCGTCGGCAAGGAGGAGCTGCCCGACGGGCTGATCGTCTACCGGGCCTGGGACCCCAACACCCGCCAGCTCGAGCAGATCCAGCGGCCCTCGAGCGCCGTGCTCGCGCGACAGCGCAAGGCGTACGGCGAGGAGCAGCGGGCCCAGCAGGACCAGGTCGACGCCGAGACCGAGTCTGCCAACGACGCTGACGACGTCGAGTTCGGCGGCCTGAGGCGACGCGACCTCGAGGCCGGCGCAACGACGCTGTCGTCCCTCAAGAACTCCCTGACCGCCGGCGGAGGTGGTGAGTGAACAAGCCCATGAACACGGCGCTGGTCGTCGGTGGCGTCGCCGCTGCCGCGCTGACTGCGGTGGGGGTCGCCTACGCGGTGTCCTCCGCAGCCGCGAGCAACCCCAACGGCGCGCTGCCCAGCAATCGCGGGATCGGCAACGACGACATCATCGGCAGCGCGTTCGTCGACGAGCAGGGCCGACTCGTCTACAAGCTCACCAAGAAGCGCCTGCCGTTCTTCAACCGCGGCTCGGCCCTCGACGGCAAGCAGTTCGTCGGCAAGGAAGAGCTGCCCGACGGGCTGATCGTCTACCGGGCCTGGGACCCCAACACCCGCCAGCTCGAGCAGATCGAGATCCCGTCGAGCGCCATGCTGGCGCGCCAGCGCCAAGCCTACCTCGAGGAGAAGCGCGCCGAGCAGGCCCAGGCGGACGCCGAGCGGCGCAGCGGCCGGGGCAAGAAGGTGCTGCGCACCCTCGGGATCATCGGCGAAGGGGTGGCGAATTGGCTTACCGCCGGCGGCTACAAGCAGGCGAAGGCCAGCTTCCAGTCGCTCAAGAAGTCCGACGACGAGTCGGGCTCGACCAGCGCCGACGACGGCCTCGAGATCGTGCCCAGCGAGGCCGACGCCGCCGAGCAGAGCCTGCGCAACGAGGGTCTGCACGGCGCTGCCGACACCGTGGACGACGTGGAGCACACCGGTGCCGCGCTCGCCGACACGTCTGCCGACTCGACCACGACCTGACCCAACACGCCCACGCTGCGCACCGGTCCGTGGTGGACCGGTCTGCACGGTGTGTGCTTCCATCGATCGGGAGATCGCAATGAGCTCCGAAGACTCCGTCCACGACTCCGACCGGAAGAAGAAGGGCCCGCCCAAGTGGCTTCGCTGGGTCGCCCGCCAGCTCGTCGAGCTCGCGGTGTCGCACCTCGACCTCGACGGGGACGGCAAGGTCGAGCCCCACGAGGTGATCACCTGGCTCCTCGAGGAGGTCGTGCAGCCCGCCCTCGAGGACAGCCCGAAGGTCCGGACCTGATGCCGGGCAGCGGCGC
>MDTC01260088.1_pt1 | contig 18944 bp, 36 predicted proteins | sample 811181 | NCBI WGS metagenome assembly MDTC01 (sample SAMN05326644, study PRJNA326480) | marine metagenome | isolation source: seawater | place: Pacific Ocean: North | collected 2011
AAATAGTTAAGTTTGAATTGGAAGAATTTTTAAAAACTAATAATATAGAAGATTTAAAAATAAATTTTATAACTGACTCTAATAGTCAACATATAGGTTGGAGTGATGAACAAAAAAAAATGAGGGAAGAGATATTAGAAGGAAATTACAAAGAGGCTTTTAATACTGATATCCATATCACAAAAGACAATATTGTAACAGATGGACACCATAGAATATGTGCGTTAAAAGAAAAATATAGTGAGGAATATAAAATATTGGTATATAAAAATTATGGTATTAAATGGAAAAAACTTACACGTAGCTCTCTTTTAATTTTGTGGAATTTGGTTAGTAACGATAATAAGGTTGACATTAATAATAAATTCCTTTTTATACATAATGTTCCAGAAGTTAAAAAAAGATGGGAAGAACTGTTTAACGATAATGATGGGTGGACAACAGAAAAATGTTATCTTCTCATACAATTATGGAATAAAATATACCCTACCAACAAAATTCATATTGATGAATAAGAAAATTAAGTTACTTTTAAACGAGTTTGAGTTTCTTACATTACAAGAAAAAGATACACAAGATCTATTAGATGAATCGCAAGTAGAGTTCACTAAAGATGTACATCAATATATGAGTAATAATAATATAGAAAGAACTACACCAAAAACACCACCCTCAGAACCAAAAGAAAATAGTGATTTAAAAATCAATGCACCTACTAAATACAAAAAACTTTTTAGGAAAATAGTAAGTAATACTCATCCGGATAAATTAGATAAAGATATGGATGAGAAAAACAAAGAAACGTATAAAGAAGTTTATGAAGAAACTGTAGAGGGATATCAATCAGAAAATTATGCACCATTATTATTAAATGCAATGAAACTTGGTATTGATTTAGGTGATGAGTTTAATGATGAAATAAAAATGATAGAGGACATCATCAAAGAAAAGAAAAAGTCTATTGGTAATATGAAAAAAACTTACGCTTGGATTTATTATAATGAGTTAGAGGATGAAAAGGAAAAAGAAGAATACATAAAAGATTACTACGAAAAATATAAAAAAATAATATAATATTTGTTTTTTTAAAATATTATAATTATAATTGGAATATGAAAGATAAAATTAATGATATAATTAAATCATCAATGAAAAACGGTGATAAAGATAAATTAAATCTTTTTAGGGTTTTAAAAGGGGAAATATCTAGATTAGAAGACGGTAAGAAAGAACTAACAGAACAAGAAACAATCAAAGTAATACAAAAATTTGTAAAGAACTTAGAAACTGTTGGTGATGAAAAATCTAAATCTGAAATAGAAATGTTACAACCATTTTTACCTCAGTTGATGAGTGAACCAGAAATAGAAGATATTATTAAAATGTTAATCGTAACCCACAATTTTTGTGATATGAAAGATATGGGAAAACTTATGGGACAATTTAATAAAGAGTATGGTGGTAGAGCAGATAATAAAGTTGTATCACGAATAGTTAAAAATATATTAAAATAAAAACAATGGCAGTAAAAAGTACAAATAAATTAGACGTAATTAAGAAAAAAAGAAAGGGTGTGCACGCAAAGAGTAAAACATCTAGAAGTAAAAACGCAAAGAATTATGTTAAAAAATATAGAGGTCAGGGAAGATAAATCTCTTACTAAATTAGAAGTTGCCAGTCAAAAATATTACGAATACTTAGTTGATCGTATTGTTGATGGTACAGAGGTGACGATGCAAATAAATAGTGATAGAGAAGAATTTATATGGTTTGTTTTTAAATTTGATGGCAAAGATAACCGTACCGCTTATAAATGTGGTAGTTATAATAAATGTACAATATTCAATGTTATAAATGCAACAAGAAGAATAACAAACTTTTTAATTAGTGAAAATATCAAACCTAGTGAAATAACTACTGTTTTAGATTTATTAAAATTAAAATGGGTAGAAAAATATGATATATGTTTTGGGCACTACAATTATGGTTTACCACATGAGTTTACAAAATATCAATTACCGTTTAAATATACAAAATATTAGTGGGTAGGTTAGTTAAAAGTAAAGATTATAGTTACGATGAAAATGGTTTTATGATTTTTACCGAACACTATTTAAAAAAAAGAAAGTTTTGTTGTGGATCACATTGTTTAAATTGTCCTTATGAACCACAATATAAAAAAGGGACAACCAAAATTAAAAAATAGTTTTATGAATATGAAAGCGTTAACGTATGATGATATTTTATTAGTACCTCAGTACTCAGATATAGAAAGTAGGTCTCACATAGATTTGAGAACAAAACTCAGTAGAAATTACGGATTATTAACACCTTATGTGGCATCTTGTATGGACACAGTATGTGATAGTAGAATGGCAATTAAAATGATGGAGTTAGGTGGGGTTGGTTGTATACATAGATTTATGACAATTGAAGAACAATCTAACGAAGTCACAAAAGTCAAAAAATTTATGTATGATAATCGTATGATGGAAAAGTGGAAGATAGATGATGATTGGCATACTAATATCCCACAGATACCTATTATGGCTGCGATTGGTGTAAGTGAAGATGATATTAAACGAGCAACGAAATTAGTTGAGTGTGGTGCAAATGTATTGTTGATTGATGTTGCACATGGTCACCATAAAAATGTTAAGTCAATGTTGGGAAAACTTTTCAGTATCATACCACAACATATAGACATTATTGCTGGTAATATATCTACATTAAAATCTGCAGTAGCTTTATGTGAATGGGGTGTAGACGGTTTTAGAGTTGGTATAGGTGGTGGAAGTTTATGTACCACAAGAGTACAAACAGGACATGGAATACCTAACATTACTTCTATTATAAATTGTGTTACTACAAACACTATGATGTCAAATATTCCAGTTATGGCAGATGGTGGAATACGTAATAGTGGGGATATTGCCAAAGCATTGGCAGTAGGTGCAGAATGTGTTATGTTAGGTTCATTACTAGCTGGTACTAAAGAATCACCTGGTAATATCGTAGAGAGATTAGATGGTTCTTTATATAAAAGATATAGAGGTTCTGCTAGTTTAGAAACTAAATCGGCACATAATCAATCTACTAAACATATTGAAGGTGAATCTACCACCATACCATTTAAAGGCAGTGTAAGTTATATTGTAGAAAAACTTAATGATGGGTTAAAATCTGCATTATCTTACAGTGGATGTAGAACAATAAAAGAATTTAATAAAAATGCAGAATGGGTAGAGATAACCAACTCTGGCATGTTAGAATCTAAACCTCATTTATTATGATTAAGAAATTTAATGATCACAGAGGGGACTTTGTTTTATTTGATGCAAACAATTGTGACCAAGTAAATGTAGTGACTAATAAACGTAAATATACTTTTAGAGGATTACATTATCAAACAAATCCACCTCAAACCAAAATGGTAAAAATTATACAAGGAAAAGTATTGGATATCTTATATGACTTAAAAACACATAAGTTAGAATTTTATTTATTAGATAAGTATTCTGAACCTTTATATGTAGCTGATAACTATGCACATGGATATTTAACTTTAGAAGACAATACTATTTTCACTTATGCCGTTAAAGGTGACTACAATCCTGAATCAGAACATAGTATTATTTGGAGTGATATAATGTCTCTTCATGACGTTATAATGTCACATGTAGGTACATGGGGTACTCTAACTATTTCCGATAAAGATTCTAAGGGAAAATAAAAACAAATATATGACAAATAAATGACTCTTTATTTGTTATTTAAAGTATTTATATTATAATAACAACCGTATAAAAACTTAAATTATGACTAAAGAAGAATTATTTGACTCCCTAAACAAAAATGTGGAGGAATTAGTATCTAAGTACACATCCGAGTTAAAAATGAATGCTGAAAAAATATTACAAAATAACAGTAATTCAGATAATATAATTAGTAAGGAAGAGATTGACCAATACATTAAAGAACAAGAGGAAATGTTTTTAGATGTTATGGAAACTATCTTAGAAGATATCCAAAAAAAGTTACTACAACAAAGTAGTAATCACAAAGAAACTAAAGAAGAAGTTTTGGGTAAGGTACAATCTACTTTCAAAAGAATTTTTGGTGATATTCTCACTAAATTAAGATCTCTTATATCTTAATTACACAACTTTTACAATCCATCACCACTTATAGGTAGTATCAAAACTACTTATAAGTGAGTATGGAAAATTCATTCGAAAATATAAGATATTTGGCAATCAAATTAGTTACTGGCGAAGAACTAGAAACACAAGAAGAAATTGATTTTTATAACGATAATAAAATAGAAATCAAAAGATTAATGGATGATTATATCGATGATGAATTCCCAATCGAAAATGATTTTTATGATGAATGATTTAGAAAATGTTTACTATTACAAACGAGGAGACTTGTGGATATTAAAGACTGGTGAAAATGATTACCATCCTTATGCATCTATTGGTGAAGTTATATTCATTGGTGATAATAGACCTTTGGGGGAACAAGTGGATGATTTATTAGATTTAATATTAATGAAAGATAAATATCACCCATACTACGTTGAGATTCTCACTAGAATTATGACTCAAGAAGATTAAGTCTTTTTATCTCTTTCATATATTTATAATAAAAAAGTATAGTGAAAGTATTAATTACCGAAGAACAGTTAAAGTTAATTATTAATGAATCAAAAGAGGATGTGTATATACCCATACCTAAAGAAAAAGTGGATGCTTATAAAGCACTAACTGCCTACGCAAAATCTAAAGGTGTAAATATAAAACAACTTCCTCAATTTAAAAATTATCCCAATCAAAACGCGAAACTATCTGATAATCCTTGGGATTACAATGAATTAGTTTCGGGTGCAATTGCACATAATCGAGCGATTAATAGTAAATCCTTTGAAAATCTTATTGGTAAACGTGCATCAAATCATCAGAGGCGTAATAAAAAAAATGATCTTAGTATAGAGGAATTAGAGACTTTACGACTATTAATACAAATAATTGCAGAAATCCAAAAACATGGGGTTAAGATAATTAGAGTAACTGGTGGTGATGATTTTGCTCATCGACATAGCTCAACTAATCACCAAAGAGCACGAGCAATAGATTTCACTATCGTTAATGACACAGAAAAGGAACATAGAAAATTAGAAAGTATTGTCGGTAAATTAATTGCTAAACATTCTTTTTTAAAAGATAATTTAGTATTTGCTAACGAATATTATTTTGAATCTCCCAATAAAAGTGCACCTCACATACATTTAGTACTTAACCCTAAAAGTAAGGATTTTTCAAAATTTCAGTTTGAGAAAGATATAGATGGTGAGAGATTAGGTAGCGGTAACCATCGTAAAATAAATCAAAAAATTGCAGATAAATATAAAGGTAAAGAAATTGTGTTTGATGAATTTGAGTCAGAAGAAGTACCAGAGGAAGTACCAGAGGAAAAAGTTGATATTGTTGATATTACAACTAGAGTTTTACCATTAGGGGATGTTAAAATTAATGGTGACAATTTAATTGTTAATATGGGTGATATGGGATCTCAAATAGGGTTTAGATTATATAGAAAGTTGGGTAATTCTAGGGAAGAGATTGCATTTAAAAAGACAGATGGTGGTGTCAGTGAAGGAGGACAAACTAGAAAATCTTATGGTAAAAATGAAACTATATCTTTTTCTATCCCTAAATTAATGTCAGATACTGTAATAAAATCATTACCTTGGAAATATAGATTATATATGGAAGTACATAGGGTTGTTCCTGAGCCATTGAAATCCCCATTTGTGGATGCAGACGAGAAAAAAGAAATGATAACTCAAAACAAACAAACAGAAGATTTTATTGTAGATGGTGAAGATACTTGTCCACAGTGTAAAATATTAACTGGTGAAGAAATAGATAAATATTATAGAGAAAATTATAATAAAGATCCTAAATCTATTGAAGATTTTATCGACATGGAAAAAGATAAAATTTATCGAGATCAAGATAACACCAGAGTGGACCCATCTTATTTAAACATGATAGATTTAAATAAAATAGAATTTAAAAAGGATTAATTACTATAATGTTTTTTAATTATTGCTTTGTCTAATTCTGTATACTCTAAAACTTGTTCTGTTTTATATTGACTAAATATACTGGTAGAAAAAGAATAAGTGTCTCGAAAAAAACCTAAAGACTGAGTTATTTCCTCTCTCAATGTACACTTATCAAAATTTAAATCATTTGTTTTACGTACAAATACATAAGTAAATTTAATTTCATTTGAAGAATGTTTTAATCCACCTACTACCATTCCTGCCGCTGAGTTTAAGTGTGCGATTGTTCTGTCGGAAGTAGTTTTTGTACCATCTATAAAGTTATTAGGGTTTTCACTAATCCATAAAAATAAATTTGCTTTATTTTTATAATGTGTTACACTAATATTTACCGTTTCAATTAACGAGTTTAGTTCCTCAACTATTTTAGTTATTTCTTTTACATAAAGACTGTCCTGTCTGTCACATAGATATATGTACACATCTTCTTTATACCAATACCTCTGACTACTGTGTTCTCCGAATTCTGTCCCTAAAGTAATTTCATCATAAAAAGAATCTATTTCTTCCTGTGTTAAAACTTTTTTAGTAGTAAGTACTTCTGGTTCAGTTTCTGTAACAATAGGTGACGGTGATTCAACATTAGAACCACAACTCATAATTAGAATAGATAATAATATTAAATAAAATATGTTTTTCATAACGGTTAAATTTGTTAAGACAAATATACAAAAAATAATTCAATCTACCAAATAATCTTATATTTTATTTATAATCTTATTTTTTTCTCATATATTTATATATAAATAAATATTTTGATTAAAACAGAGAAAGGTACAGAAATAAAAAGATCTCGTAAATATGGGGTTGGTAAACAAGTAGGTAATACAATTTACTTACATAAATCAGTGGAAGATAAATTACCCAGTGAAGTTCTTGTTTTAGCAAAAGAGAAATTACCTACAGATTTTGATTATACTATAGTTAAGTTTGATGAAAGTAATGGTAATGTTACATTCATTAACTCACCAGATTGGGATAGTTCTGATGAACCTATTGTTGGGGATGCGATACTTATAAGAGGAGACGGTTCAGAAAGATTAATTAAACAAAAGAAATCACCCCAGATCTATCACCACAAATGGTTGTTTGTAAATGATGGGTACAGTGGATTTAATACTGAAGAATCGAAAGAAAGAAGTAGGAAATGGTTAAAAGTACCAAATATAGAATTTAATAAAATTGGTTATAAGAATTATTGGGACACCAATGTCGTTCCAAATATAAATGAAAGTAAAAAGATGAAAAAAGAATTAATTATTGAAATGAGTTACACTGATATTAGTCCTGAAGAAATTATGAAGGCTAATAAATCTAGTCGAAGTAGTGGTGCAGTAGGACCCAAAGCAATAACTCCACGTATGGTTTTAAAATATATAAAAGATACTGGTAATAAAGGAATTAAAATATTAGATTTTGGTTCTGGTAAAGATGCTAAACACACATATGCACTTAGAGACATGGGGTTAGATGTAACCGCACATGATTTTAGTGCTAATGTAAATGATGAACATCACGATCCTAATGCACTAAATAAAATATATGATATGGTATTTGCTAGTAATGTATTAAATGTACAAGGATCAGAACAAATGATGTTGAGAACTATTGAGGACGTTTTAAAAACAATGAATAATGATAGTGTATTTATTGCAAATTTTCCTAGTTCACCTAGATATGGTTTTGAAACCGCTAAGGAAGTTAAAGATATATTAGAAAACTATTTTGATGTGGTATTAATTCATGGTAGTGATGGTGGTAGAACCAGTAGTCCGGTATGGGCAATGACTAAAAAATCAGAAATTGTAGAATCTTTTAAATGGGGTGTTATAAAAAAACAGTTACTTAAAGAAGTTATAAGTTGCCCACAAGGATATACTTATGATGAGGAGGTTGAAAATTGTGTTAAAGTACAGGACATTGATCAAGTTATAATTCATGCATTTAAGGACGATGACGTTCAAAAAGCATATGACAGATATATGGATAGGTATGGTGAATTAAGTGTATTATATAGTGATAACGGTTTAAAAGTAGATGATGATTTATTTTATAAAAACAATATTCCACCTAATGGAAAATTTACTAAAGAATTTTTCGATGAATTATATGAATTAGTTAATATGGAGTTTATTAATAATTACCAAAGATTGGAAACATATAAAAGAGAAAAATTTGTAGAAGAGAATGTAAGAACAATGGTAGGTAAACCATATGTATGGGGTGCAGAAGGACCAGAATTTTTTGATTGTAGTGGGTTAGTCTGTGCAGTATTTGAAAGACCTAGAACAACTGCTCAGGGGTTATATAATACTTCAGAATTATTTAAAGATATTAATAAAGTAAAAGTGGGGGATATTGTTTATTTTGATTATGACCCTAATAATGAAAAAGACAAAAGACCTATTGATCATGTTGGAATTATTTCTAAAAAAGAAGGTAATAAACTATGGATGATACACGCCTCTGGTGATCAAAAATGTACTGAGAAAGTCATTGAAAAATATAAAAACAAAAGAAAGTGTAAAGTTAAAGAAGTAAGATTTTCGAACTACTGGAAAAGAAAAGTTGCAGGGTTTGGTAGATTTAAACATTATGAATTTTAAAAAACTATAATATATTTATATAAAAAAAATAAAATGAAAATAAAAAAAAATAATGAAATTATTCATCTGACTGAAAATGACGTTAAAAAAATAGTTAGTAGACTAATTACAGAAGAAAAAGAACCAGTAAATGAAGTTATTGGTTTAACTGCCGCAATATTAGCGTATAGACAAACTGCAAAATCTAAATCAAATAGGTTAACCAAAAAAATTAAAAAAGCACTTGATGATAAATTTAATGTACAAGGTGGTTTTAGAAAAATTGTACAAGATGGTAATTTTAATAAATTTATGAGATGTATAAATTCCGCAGTTACTGCATCAGGTAAGGAAATTAAAGGTGGTAAACACGTTAGTAAAGAATTAGTACGTAATGCTGATATGTTTACAGGTAAAGGTAAAATTGGTACTAAGAAAAAGGCAGAAAGTGCAGAAGCTACTGCAGAGTTTGAACAACAGTTTGATAAAAATATAAAAATGTGTGCTGATAAATTTGATATAAAGTCAGAATACGTACCAAAAATAAAAGAGGTAATGATGGACACTATTAAACAATTTCAAAATAAAAAATTTAGATTATAATGAAAAAAGTACTATGTATTAATGATAAACAATTACCTTTAGGTGCGGAAGTAGTAGAAGGACAAACTTACACCGTAAGAGAATCGTTTATTAATAGTTTTGATCAGAGAGCATATATGTTAATTGGTGTTAGAAACAAAGGTAGGACACAATTTGGTTTACCATGGAATGGATATAACTCGGAGAGGTTTCAGGATTTAGAAGGTGTTACACATCAAGAATCACAAGTTGCACATATGTTGAATTAAAATGAAAAAGTTTTTAGAAAACAAATGGGTTAAATTATTATTCAGTTTTTCTATTATGGGTTCTGCCATCCCCTCTATTTATCAGGACTTTACATACGGTTCACAAGGTGAATGGACACATTATGGAATGATGTTAGTGGGTATATTATATTTAACTGAATCAGTTTTATGGACATTAGACTTATGGAAAGAAAAGAATTAGAAAAAAGGATTAAAGAAATAGAGGATGATATCTTTGCAAACAAAGATGTAAATATTAAGGAGTTTTATTTATTAAAAAAAATATTATTAGATAATAAAAAAGATCATCAAGATTTATTAGAATTACATTTAATATTAGAAGCTATGTTAGATAAGTCTAATAATGAATTAATGAATAAAAGATTAAATCTTTTAACTATATGGTCAACCATATTTTTACCCCTTTCATTTTACACAGGAATATTTGGAATGAACTTCGATGATGTACCATTTTTAAGTAACCATCACGGTTTTTGGATATTCACTGCACTCACTATTGGTACTGCGGTTGGGATGTGGTACTATTTCAAAAAACACAAATGGTTATAACGAAATAATATTTCGTACATATTTATTTATATAAAATAATATTATATAAAAAACATAAATATGAGTTTAAATAATAGAAAATTTCTTTTAAGAAGAGTAATGGATTTTGCATCCATAGTATTACTATTGGCTTTTTGTATACTTTATCCGGGTTGGGTGAAAGATGGTTACTTAGATACGTGGTATTTAAAGATTGCAGTAGCAATTGCTGCCTATGGTGGTTTGATTGCAAACGTAGTGTGGATATATAAAGATGTTAAACGTAGAGGTTGGTAACTTAAAAGTATATCCTTATATTTATAAGTGTGAGAGATATCATTCGTAAAATATTAAAAGAACATACTGAAGTTGTTATTCCAAACAACAAAAAAGAATATGTGGATAATGTATTAAAAAAGTGGGAAACTGATCCTATGAATATTAAAAAATTTGTAGATACTTATGCTATTGATTCTGATATGGCACTTTACATTAGACAAAAAATTGTGGAGGATTTGAAAAATGTACCTATAGGTAAAAAAATATGGTTACTTGATAAAGATTTTCCTTTAGATGTTGGCATTGGTAATTATGATTTTAAGTTTACTATTAACAAAATAACTGATTTTTTTAATTCAAGTACTGAGTTGAAGTCGTTAGATAAAGATTGGGTAATTAAGATGATGTTAGAAGGGTTAGTAGATGATATATTATACGAGGAAATAATGATAGATACAACAATATATCCGGAAGGAAGTGTTCATATAAACGTAGAAGAAGATGATGGTGAATATGAATTAAAAGAATTTTCTATTTATGATGCATTAAACCATGATAGTTTTGGTTGGGAAGTAGAAAATGAAGTAAAAGATATTATATGGGAATACATTATGTCTTTTTCACCATTATTAAATAAATTGAGACCAGAAATAGAGATACAATTAAAGAATAATAATGATTGGGAGGTTGGGTTAATGAGGCAAGGATATGACTAATATTACAATTTAATTACATTTCTCTTTAAGGTTTAGTTGTTATTAAATTATTTATCTTAAAACGAAAGTTATGAATGAAAAAGTAATTAACAACCTAAACAAAGAATATCCTAACTGGTATAAAAAGATAAGAAGAATGATAGTTAACTTATATCGTCCTATTTTACACGGTAAGACAGATTCTATATTTAATCAAGACACTATTTTTTATGTAATGATGATTAGTTTTGTGTGGTCAGCTACCTTAGTATATTTAGAAAATCCTAATTATGCATACCCTTTTGGTATTGCATGGTGTATTATACCTATAACGTGGTTATATTTGAAAATTTTTCCACAAACATGGAGTGAAATGTATGAATATGAAAAAATGGTATTTAGAAATATATGGAGATTACCTACTAACTGGAAACCTAAAAAATAAAAAATATGAAAAAAATATTAGAAAAAATTTACGAAGGAAAAATTCAAACCCCAACTTACAAAGGAGAATGGAAAAAACATGCTGGTGTACACACTGCAGCAGCTTTAGTATATGGAGAAGTCAGTGAAGTAGGTATTGATAAAGTGGTTAGACAATTAAGAGATAGAAAGTTATTTAATGATATACATTTTTTAGATTTAGGTAGTGGTAATGGTAGATCAGTATTACATATGGGGTTAATGGATGAAGTAATCAGTTCTACTGGTATAGAAGTGTTTGAATCCAAACACGACTATGCAAATAATTTATTGGAGTCTTTAAATTATCCCCATACTGAAAAAATAAATTTAATTAATAAGGACTGGGATTCTATTGATGATTATAGTATATATAATTTACTTCTATTAAATAACGCTGACACAATACATCACCCCCCTTTTAGTGTATTAAAAAGATTAAAAAAAGGTACTATTATACTATGTGTTTTTCCTATTAAAAATAGTCATATTATTGGGGTAGAAAATTTAGAATCTATTGAGTGTAATTATAGTTGGACTAAAAGAGAAGTAAAAATGGCAGTTTACAAAAAAATATGAAAAAAATTATAATTATATTGTCTTTATTGTTTTCTATTAACTTACATTCTCAAAGTATCGTTGCTCCCTCACATATGGATGAAGAAGAAATGGTGTTGAGTTATAGAGCTTTAAAAACTTTTATAGGTGATAGTAACTTAGTAGTAATGTTTCACCCATATTATCCTTTACACCCAAATATTGAAGGTCTTACCTTTCAATTTCATAAAAATTTATATTCTATATCTATTTCCCACACAATTGAAAATAAAAAAATTAGAAAATGGGTATTACTTCACGAAATTGGACACGTTATTGATTTACATAAGGAAAGATTAAAACAAGATCCACCTACGTGGGAAGGTGAACCCATAAATCCTACATTACATTGGAATGAAAGACCGTGGGAAAAATCAGCAGAAAAATGGGCAACCTTAATGTGGTTATTATTAGTGGAAGATACACCACCTATTAGAGTATATGTTGATTAGTTTTTAATAATCTTATATATTTATAGGTATGAGAAGTACCATTCGTAAAATATTAAAAGAATCTTATTATGATGGAGATAAACTATATAGTAAGTTTTATATTGAAAGGAGATTGAGTAACGCACCTTATAATATTAAAAAATATCTGCACCAATTAGAAGAAATAAACTGTATAGATAAAGAAGGTAATTTACACATATGTGTGAAAATTCCACAGATAATACATGTTTATTTACAAGGTAGATATTGATATTGTCTTTTTAATTACTTATATTTAAAAAGTGAAGAAAAAACCAGATAATGTAGTTTTTAATGAAAAAACATCAGAATTTGATGCTAAAAATAAATTATATCCCACTAATGTGGGTGCACCTAGTTTTAAACCAGTAGTAATTGATAATACTTCTTCTATTAAAGCCACCAAATATTTTAAAACAAAATTAAGTGAAATAGAAAAAGATTATAAAAAACTGTTGGATGATTATAAAAATACTACATTAATATATGAATCTGATTATAACTTTGAACCAATTATGGGTGAAGTTTATCACTTATATGAAAAAAAGAATAGTAGGTTTTTAAGTTTAATTGCCCCTAACGAATGGAATAAGAAATATTTAGGTTCATATTTATTAACAACTGATGGAAAATGGGAAAAAGTAAATTAAAAATAAAAGATATATTATGGGTTATACCAATGATAATAGGGGTAACACTGGTTTCTATATTATGGTTGCCTGTAGTTATATATAAATCTTTTAAACATTCATCCAATAATAAAAAATAATTATTAATGTAATGAAAACAATTGGAAAACATACACTAAGTGAACTAATGCCACATATTAAATCGGTAGCTTTTGAATATGGACTCAAAGTTAATAGAGTTAAAGATTTTAATGTCATAAGAAAAATATTAGTTCAGAGATTTTATTCTATCCCCCATTGGGATTAAATCATTTATAATAATGGAAAAACAAACTACATTGTTTGTGGGAGAAGAAATACAAAAATTTCCCTATTTAAAAGAACTAGATTATCATGTCAATAATTGGTATGGTGGAGATAATTATTATCATCATTATGGTGGTACTAAAGAAAAATCTAACAGTGATAGTAAATTAAAGGTAATATATAATTACATAGGGGGTGATTTATATAATGAATTGTGGTTAAATTTATGTAAAGAAAGAAAAAAATATAGTGATTTCATATTTTTCCACAGACTTTATAAAACTATTGATATGTTATTTGGGTTGATTGAAGATGGTAACATCAAAGACAAATATACTATTAAGAAAAAGAAATATAAAATAGAGAAGATTACTTTTGAAGATATCAGTGAAGTATTTAGAGTATCTAATCATAAACAATATGAAAGATCATTTCTTAAAAGAGGTTTTGATTATCCCAAAGAAAGAAAGAATGAAGGTATTATTCATAGATTACCTAATTCATATTTAACCAATAAAATTATTGAGATAGGTGATGGGAATTTAGATAAAGATAAAGAAGTTAAAAAAGTAATTAAGTATATAACTAATAATATTGAAAATCACATAAATTCTATTGACGATATTGATAAATACGATATCGTTGCAACAGAAACTTTATCTAATATAATAAAGAAAGGTGATAAGATAGAAGTAAAGAAAAATAGTATAAACGTTAGTGATTGTTATTACAGTGAACCATTAACTTCACCAGTAAAACGTAGTGGTTCTATAATACCTAAAAATGAAAATTATTTAAGTATATACAATAGTATTATTGGTGGTGTTTACAAAAACTTAAATGGTAAATCGATAGGTAATAGAATTTTAGAATTATATAAGAAAAATATAAAAGGGATTATGTTAGAAGACTATGTTTTTGTCCCAATTGAAAATATAGAGTTTTATTTATCCAACAAAGGTAGATCTTCGTCACATCAAAGACTCACTATACGCTATAGGTTTATTGATGATAAAAATGTAAAGTTTTTAAATTCCTCAAAAAAATTAAGTAATTTTAAAGAAAAAATCAAATTAAGTAATAAAAAAGAGTATTTATTATAAATCACTTATTTATTATGAAAAAAATCAACCTAATTTTATTACTTATTTCTATATGTTTAGTAAGTTGTAGACAGTATCAAGTCGTACAAGAACTTAATGTTAATATGTACCATATGCACCACCCAAAACACGGTGTAGAAATCATACTTACCAAAGACACTTTAGAAATAGGTAAGTGGTATAGATTAAAAAGTTTAAACACTATAGAAATAGAACAATAAATTTGTTTTTATAATTAATATTTACTATATTTATAAACGTTATGGCAAATGCAATTTTAATTATAGTAATGTTAGGAGTTTGTGTGGGTGTCATTGTTGTGACCATAAAAGATACCTTAACTAAAAATAAATGATATATTCTAATGAAGTAATCAGAAGAAACGTTAGAGTTAGAGAACTCTTAAACGAAATAGGGCATTATAAACAGAGAGGTAAATATTTCCATCCTTATATTAAGTGGAGTAAAATACCATCACACACCATTAAAGAACTCATAGAGTTGGAGGTAATAGATTTAGGTAGACATAGATTTTTACGAACACCTATGGATGATAGAGAAAGAAATCTTTTAATTCACAGACGCAATTAATCTATTCATATATTTATATATAAAACCTTATTATGGCATTTATATTAACACAACATAAGAGTGAGTTTGGTATCACACATGAATCCGCCTATGCAAATATACATTCGTATAATGTTGATTTAACAAATAAAATTTGTAAAGTTTATGTACATATATACGCAAGTATGGAAAGTAGAATGGAAGAAAGTACACCTGTAGAAGTAAAAACTTATATAATTAAAGGAGATGACTTCACTAAATCATTAGAAACAACTAATTTTTTAATTAGGGATTCATTAGAATTACCCCCAACACCAATAGGATTAAAAGAAGGTGTAACTAATGTTGCCACCTCTAATATGTATATTAAATTACAAAAACATAAAGATTTTACAGAAGCTTTACCGGTTTTTGAAATTATGAAAGGTGATAAAAGAAAAGAATTATCTTTGGGTGAAGCTCAATCTTTAGAATTAGAATTAGATGAGGATTTTGAAGTAGTAGATTCATTAGGATGAAAAAGTTAATTAGACATATACTTAAAGAAGAATTTAATCCTGATGATTTAACATCACCAGAAATTAATAGATCTCCAGATACAGAATTAAATATAGCGCAATCTAAGTATGGTTGGAGTACTTATATTCCAGAAATAAAAAAACAAATATATTTCTATCTGAATCCTGAAGCGTGGAATTTTTTCGCAGGTGTTAGTGAAAAAAACATAGAAAGTAAAGGGCATGGTTCTTTTGGTGATGATTCCCATCCTGATTATGAAAGATATGATTTATTAAATCACACTAAAGAAGAAAAAGAAGGATATTATAGACCTTTTTATAACCCCAAAACTGAAAAAGTAGGTTATACGGGTAGAGATCAAGGCGATTATGAATTATATGATATAGAAGAAGCACTTAACAGTGTAAAAACATTTAGTGAAGAGGCGGAAAAACTCACAGTGGATTTTAAAAAGAATATACAAAAGTTATTTGCAGATTATAAACAAAAAATAAATGAACTTACAGTTAATTCAGATTTTACTGATGGAAATAGAAGAATCAAATTAGTAGATGTGGATAAAGAGGGTAACACACAAAGTGAAGATCAGTTCAGAAAGAAAGGTGAGGGTTGGTGGGATCAACCATATGATATGATGGACGACTTAAAGAAAAAACGTAGAAAATTTTGACATATTAAAAATTAATTTTTATATTTGTTGAAAAACAAAATGAAAAATAAGGAAGAATTAGCACTTATGTGGATTATAGTGGGATTAGTAGTAATTCCATTATGTATTATGTACCCACCAATTGTATTGATGAGTTTATTTTTATATGCAACAGTAAAATTGTATAATCATTATAATGTAAATTAAAAACAAATAACTATGAAAGATTATATGATACAAATATATAGTGATAGTGAAAAAATAGTTGAAGTTCCTGATGTAATTGTTTATGGATTATTTATAATTTTTGCGCTATTTATATTGAAAATAACACTTAAAGATTCTAAATGAAAATATTACTTATAATATTTACTTTAGTATCATTAATAGTAATTTTAAGTTCTCTTATTATAACAATAAAAGACGCAATAAATGACTTTAAACCTAAATGAAAAAAATATTAATATTATCTTTAATCTTCTGTACCGGTATTAGTGCACAAGATTACGAAGCTGGAAAAAAACTATTTAAAAATAACTGTGCATCTTGTCACCATATGGAAAAGAAAGCCGTAGGTCCTCCACTTAAAAATGTGGTTAAAAATCAAGGTGAAGAATGGACTAAAAAATGGATAACAAATAATCAAAAACTTAGAGACGCTGGTGATAAACACGCTAATGAAATTTTCAAAGAATATAATGGAATGGCAATGCCTGCGTATGAACACTTAGGTGAAGAATCCATTAATAATCTTACAACCTATTTAGCACAATATAATGATAAAAAAGCAGAGGCAGAAGCAAACAAACCAGCACCTGCAGCAGGTGCACCAGTTGTAGTTCAACAAACAGGACTAAGTTTATTTGAAAAAGTTTTGTTAGGGATAATTGGTGGGGTATTAATAATTGTTATATTAGTATTAAAATCGGCATTAGGAAATATAACAGATGCATATAGAAAAGGTAGAGCTACTGAAATTTATCTTATGAAAAAACAGAAACTCGATTTTGAAGAAGTTAATAAAGAATTTGATGAGTTTATTGAAGAAGAAGTAAAGAAAAGAGTAGAAATGGAAATGAAGAGATTTGGAGAAGGGGTTAATAAACTTGCTAAATTTACATTTAAGAAAAAGAAATGAAAGCACTTATAATCATTTCACATCCCGATGAAAACTCATTCTGTTATAATGGTATTTATAGAGAAATTAGAAGGAATCTTGAACCTTATGCGGAAATAAAAGTTGCTGATTTATACAATGAAAGTTATTTACGTCCTCGTAATAAATTAATGGAAAAGTATAAAAAGTGGATTACTTGGTCAACTCACATTTATATTATTTCACCCGTATGGTGGTTTAGGTGTACACCTAGATTAGAAGTATTTTTTGATGAGGTATTTACTCCGGGATTTGCGTACGATTTTAGACCTATTACTAAAACTTATGGTATGCCCGTCCCTAAACTAAAAGATAAAAAAGTTAGAACATATATTACACATGGTGCACCAGCATTTCCCGTTATTACAATGTATCTAAACTCTGTTAAACTAAGACTTGTTATGGGAGTTTATACTTTTGTTTTTGGGTGGAAACCGTCATTATTTACAAAAACAAAACAATTTTGGTCAGTACCTTTTAAATCTCTTAAAAAAAGAAAAAAATATTTAGAGAAAGTTCAAAAAGATGTTTTAAAAGACGTATTTGCATGAGATTAGGTTTAAAAATTTGGAGACAGAAAAATGCCAATACAAAGGGTAAATTAGTTTATTACGAAATAGATAATGTATCAGAACATATGTCATTCTTAGAAATGATGGATGTTTTGAATTCTGAATTAATAGAAAAAGGGGAAGAACCTGTTGCTTTCGACCATGATTGTAGAGAGGGAATATGTGGTATGTGTTCTATGTACATTAATGGAGAACCACACGGTCCCGACAGAGGAGTTACAACTTGCCAACTTCATATGAGAAGTTTTAAAGATGGGGATACTATATATATTGAACCGTTTAGGGCAGGAGCATTTCCAATTATTAAAGACTTAGTTGTTGATAGAAGTGCATTCGATAGAATCCAACAGGCTGGTGGGTTTATTTCTATTAATACAGGTAGTTCAATAGACGCAAACACTATTCCAATTACTAAAGAAGATGCAGATAAATCATTTGAAGCGGCGACTTGTATTGGTTGTGGAGCATGCGTTGCGGCATGTAAAAATAGTTCTGCAATGTTGTTCGTTGGGGCTAAAGTATCGCAGTTCTCATTATTACCACAAGGAAAAGTAGAAGCAAAAGATAGAGTAATAAATATGGTGAGTCAAATGGATAAGGAAGGGTTTGGTAATTGTAGCAACACTGGTGCATGTGAGGTTGAATGTCCTAAAGGAATCTCCTTAGAGAATATTGCACGAATGAACAAAGAATATTTAAAGGCTAGTATTAAATAAAACTTTGTTTTATGACAGAAAAAGATAAGGTAGAAGAAAGTATTACAGATATGTTAAGAACGGTAGCGGATCCTGAGTTACCAGTAAACATCTACGAATTAGG
>MDTC01144521.1_pt1 | contig 18942 bp, 21 predicted proteins | sample 811181 | NCBI WGS metagenome assembly MDTC01 (sample SAMN05326644, study PRJNA326480) | marine metagenome | isolation source: seawater | place: Pacific Ocean: North | collected 2011
TATACTGACGGCAAAGAGTATGAATATCGCAACAAGGTAGAATTTAGCTGGTACGGCGAGGTGGATGAAACCACTGGAAACGAAGTACTTAGCCTCGCCTTCTTCAGGAGAGGTTCAAAAGGAAAGGTACCCGTAGAAACCAGCGCACTATTGCCAGATGAAATTATACGCACCGCCCATGCCGTTCGAGACCTGCTGTATTCCAAGGGTATTCAGGCGCGCACCCTCAAAACACTCCTCATTAGGAGTAATGCGAAAGGTGAGTGCGCATGGCAGCTGTATATAAAAGACGACGAACCGAGTATTCTTACGGAGGCTGAGGCTGCGTCGATCCCAGCGCAAGGTGGAGAGGTGATTTTCAGCAATCCAAAATCTCCTGCGAGTGTCATAACAGAGCGTCTTCTAACGGTCGGTACTACCACCCTTACGGATGAATTACTTGGTGTGCAGTTTCGCTATGCGACTGAAGGTTTTTTTCAGGTAAACATCCCTGTGTATGAACAGGCACTGCGGGATATGCGCACGTGGGTTGTTCCGGATAAACCAACTGTTGATATGTATAGTGGTGTGGGCTCTATAGGCTTAACAATTGGGGGTGAGGCTACTACATTGGTAGAAATTAACGAGCATGCGGTACGTGAAATGAAACGCAATATTACTGAGCTTGGCAGGAAGGCGAAGCCGGTGCTTGCGGCTAGTGAAAACGCACTTCAGTATATATCCTCGGAAGCAACGATTATTGTTGACCCACCGCGAGCTGGTCTGCACGAAGCGGTTATTGAGCGGCTTCTTAGCCAAAAACCAGAGCGTATCATCTATTTATCCTGTAACCCCGTTACCCAGGCGCGCGACGTTGCGAGGCTCGCTGAAGTGTATGGAATAAAAGCGCACCAGGGATACAATTTTTTTCCTCACACGCCGCATATCGAGCACCTCGTTATCCTTGATAAGCGCCCATAGGCATTGCGCTAACGTTTAAAAAGTGATATAATGAGAAGATATGGGCAACGGGCGGTATCGACTTATAGGTCGTTTTACGCTATAATCTTCAGAGTTGCTTTGGCAACGGATTGCCGCGATAGCTCAGTTGGTAGAGCGCATCCATGGTAAGGATGAGGTCTCGGGTTCAAGCCCCGATCGTGGCTCCATTTTTATTTGATCTAGGGTGACTCTTGCGGAAATAGCGTAATTTTGCTATAATTATCCCCTGAAAGTCCTCATTATCTAACGTACATAAGGGAAGTTATGGCAAAGAAGAATACAAAGCGAAAGTTGGTCGGGTTAGTAAGTGAGCTTAGCGGCCACCGTACCTACTACACTACCAAAAACACGCAAAACACGACTGAGAAAATCAGCCTCAAAAAGTATGACCCAATTGCGCGTAAGCATGCGGTATATACTGAAACTAAGAAGAACCTTGGTCGTAACGAAGTAAAAGCTCGAAAAAGCTAGTAGCAGTATACCTTCGTGCATACCCAACGCCCCACATCTGCTGGGGCGTTTGCTTATTCTTCTCGGGGTGAAAGGGTATTAGCAAGCCACAGAGTTGCAGCCATCGTCGTTTCGAGGAGTGTTTTGCTTATCGCGGCCCCTGGCAGATAGACGTATAGTTTAGAGTGGTGCAATTCAATTGCGTGCGGCCAGAACCGTGCGCCGATACCGACAATAAGGGGAGAGGTAAAAAGCTCTTCAATTTTATGCAGATGCGTTGCACGTGCTAGTATCTGATATCGACCATGAAACTCGGGACTGTGATGAGAGAGAAGTGAGTTTATGGGTTGTAAATGTGGCTGTGCGGTAAAAAGCTGATGGTAACTTCCCTCGGTGTGACCTGTAGGTACGAAAAAAAGGTGAGGAACATCAGGGAGCTCAAGGTCGACCTCAAATAGTATCCATTGGTGGTGGCGGGTATGGCCTGACGGAGCGGAAACACGATCAGACCGATCAACGAGGCGAATATTAAAGCCGTTGTATGTCCCCACCGCGTAATGGCTGTCGGTGTGGGTAAGAGAGGCGGTAAACCCGCGAATAGCATCGTATTCGTCTTCATGTTGGTGCATACGCCCAAAATAGACAAGTCCGATAGAGTCGGCAAAGGCTTTTAGGGTTCGCGCCCGCTTGTGTGCGCGGGTGTGTAAGCCTTTTGTTATGCGGCGCCATACCATGGTAGCGTTATCGCTCCCGACCGAGGTAGTCTATGAGGGTTGAGAGATACTCGGCATGTGACCAGGTAAGGGGTGCAGGTGAGATTACGGTGTCTGTGATAGGCTCAATTTGCTCGCCCATCATACCAGTACTCATCGCATGGTCAATAATCCATTGAAGATACGGCAAGGATTTTTCTGACAAGCCAGTCTCGATGGCGTATTGTGCATGCCATAGGGTAGTAATATACCACCAGTTACCGGTAATACCTTCGCTCTCACGGCGGTAGGTGTCGTTTTCGTAGCGAGGCAGACCGGGCCTGTCTTCTGAGGTATTAAATACGCGCGTCATTGTTGCAATTGAGGCAGCAATTTCGCGGCTGTCACTTGCGAATAGCCCAAACAGGAACGAGCCATAGATCGCGGCAGTATCTATAGTAGCGTCGTAATGGATATCGTCGTTTTCAACGATAAGCCCGCGGTAGAGTACCTGTCGATCCTCGTTAAACAGGTGCTTTTGCGCTGCGGTTTGGATGTCTTCAGCGGCGGTGCGCCATTTTACTGCACTTTCGTTATCGCCAGCAACACCCGCAAGCTCCGATGCAGCGATAAGGGCGGCATGGGTAACTGCGGTTGTATGGGTATTAATGAGAAAGCGCTCTTCCCATAGGTCGTAACTTGGCTTTGGAAGCCCCGTGGTCTCGTCGATGAAGTCTGCCATAAAATCGGCCATAGGGCGAATCAGCGAATGATAAAAGTCTTTGATAAGGCGACTGTCCTTAGAGAGATGGTAGAACTGTACGAATACGAAGACAACAAGCGCCGTTTCATCTTCTTGAATTGGAGGCGAGATGGTGTCGCCATGCACGTAGGGGTGCCAGCTGCTCCCTAGGGCGCCGTCGGCGCGGTACTTATGCATTAAGTATCCACCGGGGTGAAGCGCGCGTTGACAGAACTCGAAAAATCGATAGGCTTCATCGTAGTAGCCAAGGCGAATAAGTGGCCAAATAGTATTTGCACCATCACGCGGCCAACAGTAGGCGTAGTTGTCTTTTGAGTAGTTAAGGAGCGTGCTATCAGTACTGGCGATAATAGCCCCACGTTTATCTATTTGTGATTTAATAATCATTACGCTTTCAATGAAGCGATCCTGGTGTTCTGCTGGAAGCTTCTGGGCAGTTTCAATAGCAGGCTGAAGCCATGTGTGCCACCAATTGGCGGTTGCGTGAATACGATCAAATACTCCGTTATCTTCAATTTGTTTATGAACATAGAGCGCTTCGCGGTTGTTCATACCGGCGGCGATCCAGTAGTGTACCCGTTTCGACGAGTGTGCCTCTACGGATACACTAAAACGTAGCGCCGAATCAACGCGTCCGTGCTCGACAACGTTGCCCGAAAGTTCGCCATCTTCAGCGTCACGGAAGGTACCCTGATGATCGTCGCTTCCAAAAAGGCCAATCGAGAATTGGTCGAAGGGTGCGTTGTCGGTATACCCTGACACAACAAAGGCACGGCGTCCGCGGTAATGCAAGATAGCGTTGCTGTCGGGAAGATACTGGGCGGTATCGGTGTTGCTGCGCGAATCGCCAATAGCAAAAGCCTGGTAGGTGAAAACTTTTATATCACGTGGTCTGTCGGCGGTATTTATGACATGGATATTGCGAATAAACGCATTCATCTCGGCATCGACTATGTCGTCCATTTCAAGTACAACACCAAGACTGTCGTTACGGGCGGTCGTATGGCCAATAAGTGCAGTGTGCGGATAGTGAAACTCGAACGTCCACGCCCCATCGTCCGTCCAGCTTAGTAGGTTATCTACGTACACCCCAAGTTTATGTCGTAATCCTTGGCCTGCGGCATGATTTTCAAAGCCCACATAAGGGTAGTAGAAGTCGTGCACCACCCCAAAGATATTTAGTCCAACGTGGAGCTCTCCGTTAGAGAGGACGATTGGTCTAGCCACTTAGCCCCCCTGCCTTATGATCTTCATGCAAGCGCCAGCGTACATCACGGATAGCGTTTATATAGTACAAGAAGGCGTCGTAGGGCGAGTCGTAGGGGCTAAAATAAGCATGGACATCACCGTCGGTGAACCATTTTGTGCACATGTAGTACGCGTGGTCTGAGGTTTGCAGCTTGCGCCAATCGGAAATAAGCTCACCGTCATTCGAACGTAAAACGTCAGGTTCAAGCGCGTAGAGGTGTTTCATTGCTTCGTGTTGCATGCTATTGCCAAGCCAGGCGCTTAAATCACGTTCGCTGTCAGCCCAGGTAACGGTTTGCGGCATACTAAGGCTACCAACGGGTTCGTGTGCTTCAATAGCCTCAGAAACGGTGTAGAAGGTGTTATTTTCGTCGTGTAGCCAGCGGCTAACAAATTCTTCGAAGAATTCAAATATGCCAGTATCGTGCCATTGGTGTTCGCCGAAGGTTTCGTAATCCATAAACAAGTTAACGAGAGGCTGGTCGCGAATGGACGATTCAATCCAAGAAGTATATTTATCAGCAGTAAGTGGCCACTCTTGCCATGATCGATTACTAAAACGAAAGGCAAGGTCATCACTGAGCTTGTAGTTTTTTAGAAGGAGTGATATGTTTTCGGTACCTTCAGGGCGATATACGAAGTTAGGGCTGCGCCAATCAAGGATAGGGTCCCAGCCTTCGGCAAGTATCCCCTTAAACCCATAGGCATCAGCCCACTTGGCAAGTTCGTCGTTATACGAAAGTTCCGTGTTGCGAAAAACAGAGGTTTCGACACCGAATACCTCACGAATTTTAGACCTGTGTGCGTCTACTTGGCGTTCAAACTCATCTCGGCTGTAGAAAAAGGCAAGCGAATGATAGTACGTCTCGGCGACAATTTCTACCTTTCCGGTTTTTACCAAACGTTGAAAGCTTTCAAGTACATCGGGCGCCCACTCAGCTGCTTGGTCAATAAAAGTGCCGGTAATACTAAGCGAAACCTTGAAGTCTTGATGAGTAGAAAGGAGTTTTTCTAAAAGCGCATTCATTGGCCTATATGATTTATCGGCCACCTTGTTGAATATTTTCTGGTTATTACGGTTGCTGAGAATGTCAGGGTCGGTGAAATAGTTGTGGTTTACAGACGCATCAAACACGCTGTATTCGCGCACACGGTAGGGTTGGTGAACGTGCATATAAAGTGTTATGCCGCGCTTACTCATACAAGAGCCCCTTGTTTTGCGTGCTGGCCGTAAAGGCCAATACACTGTGCGGCTACATCGTGCCACGAGATGCGTGCGTATTCATGCGTGACATTTTTTCGAAGCGACTCTTTAAGCGCAGTAGAGGTGGCAATCCCTACTAGTTGGTCGGCAAGACGGTCTTCGTCCCAGAAGTCGTAGCGAAAAATACTATTAAGTACTTCACCAACACCTGATTGGCGAGTAATGATAAGTGCATTGTCGTGATGTGCGGCCTCTAGAGCAGTTAAGCCGAACGGTTCACTAATAGAGCTGAGTACGAAGACGTCAGATACGCTGTAGGCGTCTCGCCACTGTTTACCTCGTACAAACCCCGTAAAGAAAACCTTATCGGATATGCCAAGGTCAGCAACAAGCTGGATAAGTTCATCGCGTTGCTCGCCGTCACCCGCGAGAAGAAGAACTATACGGTCATATTTATCGATTGCCTTAGCTATACCACGGACTAAATTTACGAGCCCCTTTTGAATGGTAAGACGGGTAATTGCGCTCACGATAGTATACCCCTCTTGCTTAAGGCCTTCGAGGTAACGGTACGTGCGGCGGTCGTATTCGTATCCGTCGTCAAAGCTCGCGGTGTCAATGGCATTGTAGACGACTTCTACTTTGTTGGCAGGAATACGGTACTTTTCAACAATAATGCGCTTGGTCGCCTCGCTCACCGCTAAAATGCGATCCGCCATCATAAGTCCCTGATACTCGATTTCATGCACGATAGGGTTGCCGCTATTTCCCCCTGCACGATCGAATTCGGTAGCGTGCACATGCACAATAAGGGGTTTGTCGGTGAGTTCTTTGGCACGCATACCTGCTTCCATAGTAAGCCAATCGTGGGCGTGAATAGTATCGAAGTCGTTCTTTGCGACGAATTGTTCAACAAACTGTACATAGCGTTTTTGAATAGAGCGAATAGTACTGGGCGCCTCGGGATCGCTAGGTTCAATTGTTTCTGTAAGAAACGAGCTATCGTACGCGCCCATACCAAACTTATGAAGCGGAGAGAGAGTTGTTGCGCTATGGACGTTCATAAAATCGATATTCTCATGCTTTGCTGAGTAGGGGACGATAAAATCGATGCTTGTACCCTTGTAGGCCAATGCCTTAGCAAGATGGAAGCAGGCGACACCCAGCCCACCACTATTGTGTGGAGGCAGCTCCCAGCCTAGCATCAATAATTTCATATTCCCTCTTACGATATTCCCCTAGGACAATCGTAACGCTCCTTGTTCATTTTTTTGCCCAGTCTTTAGCCATGATTATAGTGGTAAGCGTAGGCATTTACAACAGTACTTACGCTTAAAATTGGCAAAAACAGCTATTTATCCACACCTTTAGGCATCGACCTCTGATAGGTGATGCGCGCGCCACACTGGCAGCGCCGTTTTAAGTGGCACAAGCTGGCAATACCCATAGAGTTCCATCCACCGGCGCACCAGAGCACCGAATTTACCGGCTACATATACGCCATGCCATTCAACATATCCCCAGTTTTCACCTACAGGCAACCCCGTCGGTACTGGATGCGGGTGAAAGGCAGATTGCGGTCGCTTCGTTGCGGCGCGAGCGATATTTTTTGCGACGTGCTTGCCCTGGTAGAGCGCCGGCCACGCCATGCCGCTAAACCTAACGGTATTATTATCACCGATAACATATACATCGGGGAGCGCTTCAAGATACGGGTTAACATTCACGCGGCCATTTGGGGCTAGGTTAAATTGATCGGCATTAGCCTTAAAGAAAGGGTTATTCGCCACCCCTGATGTCCACACGGCGGTAGTCGTGGGGCGCTCTTTGCCATCAATCGTGATGCTATCATTATCAAGCGCACTCACCTTGTGGTTTACAAGTACCTTAATGCCTTGCTTTTTAAGAGCAGCTGAAACTTTTTTTGCTGCTGTTTTAGACATACGAGGTACAATTTGCGGCGCCGCCTCAACAAGTGTCACCTTTGAAGCAGTGTTCTTAAGGCGAAATACTTTTTTTAGCGAAGAAAGGTATTCATTGAGCGCACCTGCAAGCTCTATACCAGTGGGCCCAGCGCCAATAACAAAGAACTCTTTATCAAGCTTCTTTTCAACTACCTCTTGGTGGATATGGTCATGAAATTTTCGTACTTCATCGACCGTTTTAATGCCGTAGGCATGTTCTTCCATACCCTGAATACCAAAGAAGGTAGTTACCGACCCCATTGCAAGTACAAGCTTGTCGTAGGAGTATTCTTTGGTAACACTTCGCACGAGTTTGCGCTTGCTGTCAAGGTGAGTGATACGATCTTTTACAACCGTTACGTTAGGATGCTCGGCAAAGATAGCATTAAGGGGGATGACCGACTCGGCGACATCCTTACCGGTTGCGGTAGAGTACAGCGTTGCATGATGCAAAAAGTAATCTTCGTCTGATATTAGGGTAACTTTGCCGATGTGTTTTTTACTGAGCTCGAGAGCGGTTTTAATACCCCCAAACCCTCCACCTACGATAACTGTGTGCATGCTATTCCTTGTGCGTTATATTCGTTACGCTTATGGTAGCAGGGAAGTGTGCCGCAGGCAACAATAGTGACCACCCCTCGCAAAAAACCGGATTTTTTGCTACACTAAGCCAGTACTTTTAAAGGGGCATAGTACAACGGCTAGTATAGCGGTCTCCAAAACCGTAGATCGTGGTTCGATTCCACGTGCCCCTGCCATTCAGGTAATCGAACAAAACGACAGAAGTTAATCTGTCGTTTTTTGATAAGTGGAGAAGAAGAGGGACTCATCACTGCTTCCTAGTTAAGCTGACCGGAAACCTATCGGCGCCACAACAAACCGATAAAGAAATTGATCATGGGCACGAAATTGTCTGGGCTGATAGTATCGACGAAGCTATAAAGCTTGTTGAATCTGGTGAACCGAAAGAGTACGGTCAAGACTTCGAAAAGCTAAGGGAGTTAACATTCTTAAACTATGCAAAAAGCTCCGGGCTCATCCAGTAATACCATCTGGTAAATGGACTATAACAACAGAGAGTTGCGCAAATATAAAAACTATGTTAAATATATTGTTAGAATCCTTGACAATTCGACACTCTATCGAGAATGGCGTTTTGTATGTCTTGCAAAAAAATATAAAAAAATAGGTATATTAAGCGCCATTCTCGATTAATCGAGGCCACCGCAGACGGTCTGCGACTGGAGGCATAAGAGAAAAGGTGGACTGTCATGACGACACCCGCTTCGCTCGCACAGGCACAGAAGGTTCTGGACCTGCTGCGAGGTACGACAACTGAAGAGATGCAAGTGCTACTCGAGAACGGAGATCTGCTGAAAGCCATGGTGCGAGCAGACCTCTCGGGGGTTGATCGCGCCGACTTCGGGCGACTGCTCGGTGTTCGTCGTAAGACAACTCCGACCTCGTTCGAATACGCCACACCGGAAGAGCAGCTCGCAACTGTTCGGACGCTCAACGCCAATAGGGATTGGGGATTCTCTGACGAGGATTTCCCTGTCATTCCTGCCACCTTCGCGCCGAAGCGACCCAACGAGATGCTTCTCTTGTCGGTCTACCTTCCGGCCAGCGAACACGAAGCTGGCCTGGAGCGAACCTTCCTGGAGCTGTGGGCGAGTACTAATGCTCCGGAGGGGTTCGACAAGCGCGTCGACAGGACATTCCAGACCGACACCGAGCACCTTCGTGCGATTGGTGGCGCCTGGACCCCTGGGATTCGATGGGTTGCATTTGACCCGTCTGCGTTTTTGGCAATCCCTGCCAAGGAAGCTCTCGATGAGGCACTGCTTGCCGGCTACGACCTGGCGGGCACTGAAGTGCTCATGGCGACACTACTGTTCCCTGAGTGGGCGAGGCAGTTCTCGTCTGGATCTGTGCCGCGTCCCGCGCTGAGCGGACTCCGTCTGTTCGAGAGCGGGCGCTGGGCATCGGTTCCGTTCTTCGGCAACTGGTCTGAGGGTGGGCAGTTCGGCCTTGGCTCGTACGGCGCAACCTCTCGCCTGGTCGGACGTACCTCACCTACGGTGCGACGATTGAGCTGAGTGTCGATGATTCTTCGGGAGGGGTACGGAATCAACCGCACCCCTCCCGAGCAACTAACTTTTGAGTGTATGAATTTAATGATATCCCCGAAGGAGTAGTCTATAATGAAGCCTATGATTGAGCGAGTACAGAATGTTGGATACGTAGTCCACGGAAAAACAATTGGAGAGACCTGGTTAGGTCTTGTAGAGACTGTGTTAAAGAATGGCGTTTTCGAATTAGATGAAAACAGGGGAAGGTTTGCCGTTCCTAATGTTCGTTTCAGTTCCGAGTCAACGGTTGTTAAGGACCCACTAATTGATGAGTTCGGTGATCAAAGCAAAATCGATGCAATGAAGCGCGTAGTATTTGAATCTGATCAAATGGTTGATTTTGATATTACACCTTCATTCCGTAGCGGAGCGAAAAGCTACAAAAAGCGGCTCGAAGAAGGAAATATGATCGACTTCGTTGTGAAACGACTCGCAAAAATTCCTGAATCTAAAAAAGCGGTAATGGTTTTTCCTACATACGAAGATTACCAAGCAGTTACTGATAGTCCCTGGAACGATTACCTTCCTTGTATCGTTGCACTACAATTTCGTGTGGCAAAAGACAGGCGTAATAACCTAAAGCTTAACTTGACATTATTTATGCGATCATGGGACGGTTTCCAAAAAGGTGCCGGTGATCTTACGGTACTATGTATGCTCGCAGATGTAGTACGGAAAGAACTCGAAGAAAAGCTTAAAAAGCCAATCGCACCTGGACGTCTTGATGGTATGGTTACCGATATACATATCTACGAAAACACGTACGAAGATGCACAAGGCGTAATATTGCAGTACTTAGATAAGATTGACAAGGAGTAATACGATGGCACATATTCACAATGAACCGGGTCAACACGACTATACAGTCGGAGCTTATGTAGTAAGGCTTGATCAAGAAGAGCCTAAGGTTCTTTTGCACCTTCATAAAAAGATGCAAATGCTCCTTCCTATAGGTGGCCATATAGAGCTTGATGAAACGCCGTGGCAAGCAGTACTACGTGAAGTTCAAGAAGAATCAGGGTACGGCGCGGAACAGTTGAAAGTACTTCAACCTAAACAGCGTATTACATCACTTTCTGATATCATTGTGCACCCGCAACCGGTTGTGGTGAGTGATCAAGATGTGAGTAGTGATCACTTCCACACCGACCTTGGATACGCATTTGTTGTTCAAGGCGATCCAGGTGGTGCTATCGGCGAAGGTGAGTCTGATGAGCTGCGCTGGCTCACTAAGTCAGAACTCGATAAATTGATGGTTGCGGAGATATTCCCGAATACCCGTGAAATCTATGATTTTATTCTTACAGAGTGCCTTGAAAACTGGGATGCTGTAAATCCTAATCAGTACGAAATATAGAATTAGTGTTGGAGAGATAGATGGAGTTAGTAGTCGCCGGCAACTTAGCCGAAGATGTTATTTTCGGTAAATCTCACTATGGTGGAAGTGCGGGTAATATTGCTTTAAATGCAAGTGTATTTGGCTTGGAAACAGGAGTCGTATCTAATTATGGTCGTGATGATTTCTCGCGACAGTATATCTCGTACTTAGATAGCCGAAATGTAAGTGTGGATTTACTACAGCCGGGGATTGAGCACATTGCCCAGTGCATCGTTAGCTCTAACGCCAACCACTCTTCTTCTAAGGAGTGGGTTGATAATGGAACCAGCGAAGCGCTAAAGGCGTATGTACCAACAGAGATTCAGCGTGCAATTATCGCCAAATCACGATTTCTTCATCTTACGACTACGCCGGGTTCTTTGGCTACTATCTTAAGCTCCATAGAACGACCTAATGGAATACTTGGGTATGAGCCAGGGCCACGACTTCGCGATGAAGATGAGTACTTCCTAGAATCCGTATTCCGAAAATCTGATGTACTGTTTGCTAACGAAGAAGAAATGCAGAACCTTGAAAATGTCATGGGTGCTATAACGCTTAGGCGAATGCTTCGTGATGGACAATATATAGTTGCTACAAAAGGTAAAGACGGAACCGAGTTGATATCAAATAGTGAACGACGTTTTTACTCGGTCGAAAGTGTACCCGAAACAGAAGTATTAGACTCTAGCGGCGCAGGCGATGCATTTAAGAGTGGATTTTACGTAGGGCTAGCTAGGACTGGAAAGATAGATACTGCAATTGAGTATGGCAATGTTTTAGGAGCGCATATTGTCAAACAACAAGGTGCGCTTATCAATGAAGGTGAGTATAATTTGCTTTAGGAAATGCCTTAATACGCAAAGAGTAACGCGTAGTTGTAAAAGTGTGAAAATTATGTTATTTTATCGAAAAGTAATACTCGTAAAAGAGTAAGGAGACGAAGCATGGGAGTGATAGAACTCGGTGGTGTACATGGAGTTGGTAAATCAACCACTATTGAAGCTGCGTCACGATTAGTTGATCGTCCAGTCCCAATTCTTAAAGGATCTGTAATTATGGCAAGGATTCTTGGCGTAAGCACCGAGGATCTACCTACCGAGTCACCAGAGCGTAGGCAGTGGGCCCGTGAACTTATGTTTAAAGAGCTCGATGAGGCTCGTAATGGAGTTCGAGATAGTCATTTTAGTGTATATACCGATTCTGGATACGAATTTCCATTTACGCCATCAGACATAGGTCTGGTAAATGCTGCGGTGGTTATCGAAGCGTCAAAAGAAACAGTGTTAGCTCGTAGGCAACGTATTGAACGTAACAGGCCTAAAGACATTGCACAAATAGAAGAGCAGCTTTATCTTGAGAGGCAAGGTGCAGAAGAGGCTGCTCGTAAGCTTGCAGTTCCTCTCTTTTACATACGTAATGAGGATGGCGATAACGCGCCTATGCACCTGGCAGAAATCTTTAAAGAATATTTGGACAAATAGTTATGTATTATAACGCCTCGATGATAAAAGAACATATTGCAGCGGGCCACGTAAAAATAGATCCGTATATTGCAAAATTCCAAGGCCCTAATTTATATTATTGTCATCTGGGATCTAATGTACTTATACCTAAGGCCGGAAGTCTTGCGGATACAAAAAAACTTGCCAAAGACTTGTATGAAAAAAAAGAAATTGGTGATTTTTATGACTTGAAACCCGGCGAATTTATTCTTGCGGAGACTTTCGAGACATTCTCTACTGACAAGAGTCATATTATTAGGCTATTTAACTCGAGCTCTTTGGCTCGACTAGGGGTAGTTCAGTGTGCTGTAGGTATGATCAATCCTGGTTGTGGGATAAAAGTTCCGGTACGATTAACACTTGAACTTACAAATACAAGCCCATTCACTGTTCGTTTATACCCGACAAAACTTAATGAGAAGTCAGGTGAAGTTGATGACTTTGGCACGGAAATACTAAAGGTCGCTGTAGCTCCCCATCACGAAGTAGACGTTGCGTATGAGGATTGGAACGGCTCGGTTTATGGCGCTGACAGCGGTGTTGCAGGATCTAAGATAGATAGGAGATTTCAATGAACCCAAAATTTGTATTACCAATGGATGATTTACCAACACTAAAACGACTCGAAGAAGTTATTCTTACAAAAAGAGATACGCTATTTGAAAAACCTAAAAAAGGCGAGGGGATAGTATTTATTGTTTCTGGTGGACTCGACTCAACAACGGCACTAGCCCGAGTACTTGAAGAATTTGATGCAGAAATCTATCCACTTTATATTCAACGCGGTGCGCGTGCTGAGGACAACGAACTGTCTTCACTTCATCACTATCTTGATATTTTTTCAAAAAAGCACGCCAACTTACATGAACTCGAGATCCTTACTGCTGAAGTTCCTCCTGCAAAATACAAACAATATATTCCAGAAAAACAACTCAGCACTATTGGCCATACATTACGTAACTCAATGCTACAGTCGTATGCTGTGCAGTATGCGGTCTCGGTAGGGTATAGAGATAATATACGCATTCGTACCGTCTTTACGTCGCTTGTGCCTGACGATGACTTTCCGCACTGTCGGCTCATTGCACTAAGGGCAGAGACAATTCTTACATGCATAGATGGTGACGACTGGTCGTGGCAGGTGACATCACCGTTGCTCGAAGAAGGTCTTTGGGGTTGGGTTGATAAAACAATGTCGATTAAATATGCCGCCGAAAACAATATAGATTTAAGCCATACCTATACCTGTACGGATAGCCCTACGATAGCTTGTGGTGTTTGCCCGGCTTGTGTTGAGCGTATTAAAGCGTTCGAAGATAGTGGATATCCTGATCCAATTGAGTATAAGAAGAGTTAAGGAGAATATAATGTCAGAAAAAATTAATTTCGTCACCACAAATTCTTATAAATTTGAAGTAGCTCAACAGTTTTTTGCACAATTGCCAGAGAACGACTTTACTGTCGTTCAATATGATATTGAAACCCCTGAGATTCAAGATGATTCCGAAACGAAGATTGCAGAACAATCGGCTCTATGGGTTAGTCGTCAACTTGGGGAGCTTGCCATCGCTTCGGATGTAGGTTTTCGCATCGATAGCTTAGGTGGATTCCCTGGGCCTTTCGTTAAATATGCAAATAACTGGCTTCAGCCTAACGATATTCTTAATATGATGCGACCTCACAGTAATCGCTCGGCGCGTTTTGTAGATGTTCTTGCTGTCGCTACTCCAGAGGGCGAGAGTAAAGTCTTTGTTACTGAAACTCCAGGTTCAATTGTTGATGCCGAGACTGTTCCTGATATAAAGTGGACGATGGATGCTGTTTTTATTCCAGAAGGACATACTAAAACGCTAGCAGAGATGGATAATGAAGAGAAAGACGCTGTGTGGAGTGATGCAGGTTGGAACGATTTAACAAAGCACCTTATCGATAGGAAGAAGAATGACTAGTATTGCTAATAGCTATGAAAAGATTCTCCAAGAGAATCGAGGATATGTTTCAAAATGGCCAGAGGATAAGTCTGCTGTATTGATTATCTCTGGTGGACTTGACTCAATTACAATGGCGGCAAAACTTTTAAAAGATGGATTTACGCTGTATCCTCTTCATATTGAGCGTGGTCAGACGAATTTTATTGCAGAACATAACTCGATCGAGCGTTTCACTAAGATATTCAACGAACAGTATCCAGGTAAGTTTAAAGAAGTAGTGTATATCAAGCTTAATATCCCACCCAAAGAATTCAAAGAAGACCTTATTCCGTATACCAAAGAACATGGACATCCATTAAGGGATACTATGCTACAGATGGCTGCAGTACAATTTGGCGCTTCACTTCAATCAAAAGGCGTAATCGTTCGAACAGTATTTTGTGCAGTTATGCCTGAAGACTACTTTCCTCACAGTAAAATTGAAAGTATGCGCGCTACTAACGTAGCTGTTTGCCAAAATATGGACGATTGGCGGTGGCTCATTACCTCACCGAATGTTGATCCGTATCTAGAACCTGTTGCTATTGATAAGCCGACCGAAATTCGCTGGGCGCATAATAATAATCTTCCAATTGGTTATACGATTTCATGTAATGTTGCTACTGAAGATACGAATCTATTGAACTGTGGGTCTTGCTCTAGCTGTGATCGTAGGCGAGAGGCTTTTACGACTGCCGGCGTTATTGATGAAACGGAATATTTTTCCGATGCCACTAAGTAACACAAAGCCAATACTAGATTTGTCTCGAGCTGATGGCAATATTCTTGTTGATCAGAAAATTATTAAATCAGTAACCTTGTCTCCAAGCTCGCTAGCTTCACTACCTTCAAGAGATAAATATTTAGAGCTAAAGAAATCAATAGCGCAGTACTATGATTTTCAGCCGGATGGCGTTGTGATCGGCAATGGATCTGACGAGCTAATTGATAGTATTGCAAGGGAGGTAGATGGAGGTACATCTTTAACACTCGTGCCTACCTTTGAGAGACTGTTTGAAGTGAGTGAAAAGTTTGGACATAAGCATGAATTGTTTTCTCTTCGTTTGTCTGATGAATTTCGGTACACAGATACATTTCATGAGGATTTTATTTTAAAAGTTAAAGAGTTTTCTCCTGACATAGTCTGGCTTTGTTCGCCTAATAATCCCACAGGGTCAGTTATTAGTGTCGGACAACTCAGTGACATTGCTAGGGCAGCAAAAAATGGATTAGTTGTCATTGACGTTGCGTTTGCTGATATAGTTGATGGCTCTTTAGTTAGTCAGTATGCCGCACTGATTGCGTCGCACGAAAATATCATTATATTAAATAGTTTCTCTAAATCATGGGGGATGTCGGGTTTGAGGCTAGGCTTTATATTGGCAAGTAAACACAAAGCCAATTTAATTGCGCGACACTCTGTGATGTTTAATGTTAACTCAGTTGCACTTGAAGTGGCATTACTCTGCCTTGAAGATGATGGATATAAAACGGAATCTTTTTCGAATATAGAAAAGAATAGGAAAAAAATACTGAGCAATATTGGCAAACTTGATAAGTATCAAGTAATTATGAACGAACCGTTAAATATAGTATGCATTCGTCATAAAACTAAACAAAATCTACATGAGAATCTTTTAGAACTTGGTATAAAAACTAAATCACTAAACAAGATGCCAGGTATGGAAAATAAAGGCTTCTGCCGCGTTCTTGTGCCCGCAACAGACTCGGACACTGATAAGCTTCTTAGAGCTTTAGAATCAATATCATAGTATTTTAATAATAACAATATTATGATATAATTTGTGTAATTTAGAACGAATGGAGAAGTGTTTTGACTGAAAAAGTACAGCTACCTTATTACGAAAAGGAATTAGCACGAACCGAGATTACCGACACAACTGAATACAAACAAAGCGTCGTTGAGTTATTGAGTGATGATCGAATTATCGAAGCGGCTAAAAGCGGTCACCTTACGCTTGCGATGATACGACCTTTTGTTGGTCCAGACGCTAACTTGCAGGGCCTCTCGGACGCAGAATGCGCAGATCTTATTGAAGAGATGATTGAAGGGCTTGGAGTTGCTGGTAAATTTTCTTTTAGGTTCACAGAGGATGTCGTCGGTGAGTTTTACGAAGGTGCGCCTCAAGAAGTTATGGAAAAAAATCCTCCGCTCGACGCTACTCGTTTCGATTCTCGATGGCCAGAATTTAAAGAGTTCATGTCGTCGGGAACTACGACTGCATTACTTCTCTACGCCAAGGATGGCGATGCTATCGAAAGGTGGCGCGCTCATTTAGGTCACTGGAACATCGATAAGTATCGCGACCCGGCCACAATTCGCGGCGCTCTAGGTGTAAACCTTTACAATAACCTTGTTCACGGTAGTGATGCACCGGAGTCGGTCGTACGCGAACTCGGCCTTATACGAAGCGTTGTAGAAAGCTAGTAAAAATGAGTGTCGATTCAATACGTAGTGAAATCGACCTCCATCGCGGTACTGTGCCCGAGCCTACTTGGCTTGCTGAAAAAAAACTCATTGATTTAGATAGTATTGATTTATACAGTTTAGAACTTATAGATGACTGGCATATGCCCGGATCTGAAAGTTTTATTATGGATTTTCAGATTAATTCGTTAAAACGAACAGAAAGGGTGATAGCTAAAGCCTGCATAAAGATGAGTGCATCTGCTGTAGTTCAGGAATGGGTTTCTCGTAGAGAATTAGTATCTAGTGCGGGTATCGAAGTGCCTAAGTTATACTCAGTAGCTGGCCCTGATGTTCTTGAAGAATATATTCCACAAACTCTCAAGCAGGTTTACGAGAAGTCAGATTCAGATAAAAGAGAGTATCTTCATCATGAATTTTTCACAGCATATCAAAAGTTAATCGAGCTTGGTTTCAGTCCTGTGTCACTTCACGATGTTAGATCTCATGGAGAGGACATCGTTATAGTAGATTTTGGTTCTGACTTAGGGGGTATTCATACATCAAGACAAGATACTGATCTTAGGGGTAATGTAGGTATAGGTGAGCGGTTTAGTACAAAGATAAATAATGACTTTCAGAATAGCATACGATAATAGGGAGGTGTAAGTATGGGAATTAATCAGATACAGAAGGTCGGACTGGCTGTTTTTAAGGAAAAAATATTAATGGCAAGAAGTGGTCGTAACGCTGAAATCTTTTATACGCTTGGAGGAAAGGTTGAGGCAAGCGAAAGTGATGAAGAATGTGTTGTAAGAGAAGTTCGTGAGGAAGCCTCGACAGAGATCACTCCAGGGTCATTACGGTTTCTTAGAGAATTTACTGCGGCAGCCCATGACAAGCCGAATACTAATATTGTTTTAAAGCTTTATACCGCCAGTCTTGTATCGGAGCCAATGCCAGCTAACGAGGTAGTAGAATTGGCGTATCTAGATACAACCTCGAGTGAGAAATATTTTTCTGAGCTTAGTAGAAAAGTGTTTCACTGGTTACATAAGAATGACTACATTCATTAACAATTTTCAATAAATAGCTTAAAGTAGGTTAAAAGGGTTGGATAATTTGCAGCAAATTTACCAAGGAGATTATATGAAAAAGATATCATTTAAGTTAATTTTTGAAGCAATTGCTATCGTGGCTGGCTTAGTAGTACTACCTTCAAGTCAAGCAAATGCGGCCAGCGGATGTGTTGTGTATACGTATCGATAAGGAAATGCTCATCCGAGAGCGACTAACACGTATAAATGACGCTTACCCAGATGCATTTACCGAGGCCAGAGGTAGGGGGTTCATCCACGGACTAGCCTGCCGTGACACCGAGACGGCAAAAGTTATTACGCGCCGCTGCTTTGAGGCAGGACTCATCATTGAAACGGCAGGCGCCCGTGATGAAGTCATCAAATTAATTCCCGCGTTAAACATTAGTGAAGCGGTGCTCACCGAGGGACTCGATCTCCTCGAACAAACCACAGCTACACTACTCAATAAATAAGGAGCCTTTCTATGCGTACCGATGATCCTACAATCCTTCTTCTCCCTCCTGACATAGATCGGGATGTGCCTTTCGCACTTAGCTGGTTTCAACGCCCGGAAGGCCATGCTACCTTACTAAGCATGGGAAATGCCGAGCATGAGATTGAACTGTCCACGATCGAGAGTGAAACGGCTATTCTGCATGACTTTATCGAGCTTGAGGAGCAACGCAAACAAATAACCAGGATGATTATCGTCGACCACAAGACGATTGGCGTCGTTTGGATTGAACTCCAGGAGCATCACAACGTGCAACCACCAAGCATTCATATCATGATTGGTAATCCCGACTACCGTGGCAAAGGTATCGGCAAGTCTGTCATGCAAACGGCCATTAACTACATGAAGAACACTTTGCATATAGATACTATTTATTCTCGTCACCTCGCCAACAACGCTATTGTTGCCAATTTAAACCAATCGTTGGGTTTTAAAAAAGACGGATCACCGTACACTGATAGTAACGGCCTCGTATGGCAAAGTATAAAGATGAACGTATAGGCTACTATAAACAGTCGCTTATGCGTGCCCCTGCCAAGTAGAATTATCATTGCAACAAGCCATCAACTCGTATGTTTTCTAGCAATAGTCGATTGACGCTTAGTTGAGAGTTCGAAAATACTTTTTTTGAGAA
>MDTC01255570.1_pt1 | contig 18937 bp, 32 predicted proteins | sample 811181 | NCBI WGS metagenome assembly MDTC01 (sample SAMN05326644, study PRJNA326480) | marine metagenome | isolation source: seawater | place: Pacific Ocean: North | collected 2011
AAGCGGGAAGTCTTTCCCGTTTAAAAGTTTGTAGGCATACACGACAGCATTGTCTTTGCTGTATCCGGCGCGTCGCGCACACTCCGCATTTGAGTAAATGCCTTCAACAATGTTACGGGCAAACTCCCGTTGGCGGTTGGTCAGGGTCGATTTGGTGTCCTTTTCGACAGCCGTCTCCTCCGAAGTGTTTACAATGGGGTCGTCCATATAGCTTATTTCCCTGAGATTAAGTTATTGAAATTAAAAATGAATTTGAGTTCGCCATCAATGTCCTATAGATTTTGTAAACACTTGTAAACACTTGGGTGTTTACAGATTCTGGTAACAAAAACAACACGTTAAGCCTCTTTTTCAGTGTGTAAACAGTAAACACCTACGAGAATTTTGTCTGCGGATGAATTCCCACAGGAATCAGCTATAGGAGTGTTTACAGTTTCGCCATCACTTCGATTTTCATGCCGGACCCGGTTTCGACGAGGCGAACCGATTGAGTGGTGCCGTGAATCCAGACGCTGCGCCATGTCATATCGTATTCGTTCCCGATGACATGCGTCAGCGGTGCTGCGTTCTCATCGACCATTGGCTCGCTGGGTTCGACCTGCAAAATAACTTCATTTTCCATTGCTTTAGTGCTTGAATTATCCATTGGTTTGCTCCATACTATGGGAATCCCATACAACATGGGAACAATATCATAGGAGGAAAGACTATGGAACAGAAAAAGCAAAGCACCGAGATTCAAGTTACAGGTGTCGAGGCACGTGCTGAGACGGCACAGCAGTCATTCGATTCTTGGGTCGCGGCTATGGAAGCTGATTGGTTTGAACAGCAGCGCGAGCTTGCTCGCATTGCCATTGAGCGGTCACGCGCAAAGCGTCGTGCGTTCTCACAATTCTTGGGAGAGCAAGCATGAGCCAGTTGAAGAAAGCATTATCACTTTTGGAAGATTTGGTGCAACACGCGGACGAGGATTGTCCGGTTGAGAACCGCACCGATTGGTTTCAATACACGATTGACGAAGTGCATGAGTTCTTGAAGGAGATTAACAATGATTGAGGAAAATATGACAGCTAAACAATACCGAGTAACCAAGACCACCGAACTGGTCAGCAGTTACATCATCGAAGTTCCGGAGGGCGAAGACCTGAACGAGCTTTTGCAAAACAATTATCGTGATGGATGGGAGAAGCACGTGCTTGACGTTGTCTATGAAAACGACGTATGCGCCACGCATGTTCTCGAGGCGTGGACGTTGAAGGAACCAGTCGATGCCGGAAGCCCCTTGGTTCACGATTTTGGAAACGACGACCAACGCATTTACGAGGACAAAGAGTGATGCAGGTTGTTAGCTTATATGACATGACGGGCATTGCGCTCGAGCCGTGGCGAGATGCGGGGTTCGAGTGCTTTGCTTATGACATCGCGCACGAAGACCACGAGCGTGATGGTATCCAGTTCCGCCATGCGGATTTGCATGACCCCGCGACGTTCGCAAGGCTCATGAAAGAGCATAGCAGTAAGGTGGTTTTTTTGTCGGCGTTTCCAGTTTGCACTGACCTTGCTGTGTCCGGTGCCGCTTGGTTTGCCAAGAAGCGTGAGGCTGATCCGGATTTCCAGAACAAAGCAGCAGGATACGCAAGGATGTGTGGGCAGCTTGGCGACTATTTTGGCTGTCCATACTTTGTGGAGAATCCGGTGTCGGTGCTGTCCACCCTGTGGCGCAAGCCAGACTACTCGTTCCACCCGTTCGAGTTCGGTGGCTATCTGCCGGAGGACGACCAGCATCCGAAGTGGCCGGACTACATTGCACCGCGTGACGCGTACTCGAAGAAGACGTGCCTGTGGACGGGACGACATTTTGTTATGCCGGAAAAGAAAGAAGTCGAGTGCGACTCGTTCGGCAACAGCCAGCAACACGCAAAGCTTGGCGGAAAATCCGAGAAGACGAAGAACATTCGTTCGGCTACGCCGCGTGGGTTTGCCCGTGCAGTGTTTGAGGCAAACAAAGAATGGAGCTACGCATGAACAACCACCACACACACTATTCGCTGACGACGTATGACTATACGGGAAAACCAGTGGACACGTTTCGGGCGGCAAACAAAGACTACGAAGACTATCTCCGCCTGTTCGTTCGGGAGTTTCAAGGGAAGCTGTCGCACTTCGATTTTCATGATGCGCTTATCGCGCTCATTCGCAACGGCGAGACCAAGTTTAGTGACGACAATGTATCAGAAACTTACGAGGTGAAATTATGGCGGGAATAAGTCGCAAGTTGAAGCGTGAGGAAGGTTTCCACGCTCGCATCTTTACCACCAAAGAGTTGGCGGAGATGTATATCAAACGCATGAAAAATAAAATGGGCACCGGATACGTGTTCGGCATCGCGCCGTGGAGCGACGAAGGCCACACAGGTTTCGTTGCCTACATGCACAAGGAAGTTGAATAATGCCAGCTAGAATATTTCGATTCACTCGACCCGCATATGGGGCGAGGTGGCACTCAATCTCGTATCGTCGGGGTTGGATGCCAGTGTTGTCACGTGGTCGCGTGTATAACCGCTTTGGGCGGTCAATCAAAGCCATGCGGCATGACAAAAAACAAAGCCGTAGGCGTTACCCGCAGCGGCGGCACTCAATACTAGACCAGTTGCGTATCCGGATGTTCTTCCGGTCATACAACACGCGTCACCCAAACAATAGGAAATGGAGGAAAAAACCATAATGGATTATCAAAAAGCACAGACACTGATGGAGCAGGTGATGGAGTTCGTTTACGAATACTTAAATGATTATCCGGACACCTTCGGCGCAGACTCGGAGACCATCGAGCAAGCATACAATAAGGTGAAGAACGGATGAGCCGCAAAGTGACACTCAAGTCGCTGGCGGAAGCAACATCAGAGAAGTACAGGGTCGGATATCGAGAATTGGTTGGCAAGACTATGCAACCCCTAATAATCATGCCGCGCCACGTGTTCTTTTTTGTTGCTCACAACAAGGCCGGGCATTCGCTCTCGGACATCGGGCGGTTCACGGACAAATGTCACACGACAGTTTTGTACGCGACACGGAAGATGAAGCACCGAGTTACACGATCCGACAGCGACGACATAATCAAACGGGCGCAAGAATTAGATGCCCACAAACGCAAGAAGTATCTTGAATTAGCAAAGGAGGTAGGAAAATGAAAAAAGCACAAAGGTATAACAACAAACTCAAGCAAGGTTTTCGCGTCAAAAATAAAACGGGGGACGTACTAACTAAGCGGAATGCACGTCGAGTGTGCAAAAAGAACAGCGGACGCGTACACGCAATCGCACGTCGGGAGGTACGTTCATGATTGCTGAAGCCCTAGCTTGTATGGCTTTGAACATTTATCACGAAGCGCGTAACGAAAGCACCATCGGTCAAGTTGCCGTGGCGCAAGTCGTGATGAATCGCGTCGGTGATGATAGGTTTCCGGACACGCCGTGCGATGTGATTTACGATGGTAAACACTACACAGCAAAGAACGGCAAGACGTATCCAATCCGTGACCGGTGCCAGTTTAGTTGGTACTGCGATGGGTTGGCTGACCGACCCCGTAATCAAAAGGCATACGCGGTTGCATACGAAAACGCGAAGGCAGTGCTCGAGGGCTACTACTTCGGAATCTTAGATGGTGCTACGCATTATCACGCGGATTATGTTTCGCCGCGCTGGTCGAAACTACACACACGAATTGTCAAGATTGACACTCACATTTTTTACAGGTGGGACTAATGCTTAACAAAGTACAAATGAAATACATGACAGCAATGAAACTGCTCGAAGATGTTTTGAAAGGTGACAACGTCGACAAGGCACAAGCCTTTCTCGACAAGCACCACAAGCGAGTTGAGGCGGCAGGCAAATACTTAGAGAAAGTTAAGGACTAATGGACAACTTGATTTGTTTAAAGTCGGCGACTGATCAAGCATACGAAAAAGCGGTTGCTGCTGACTGGAACGAAGACGCAAGGGCAGAGTTCTTGTGGCGAGAATACTATCGATTGAAAGAAAAACTAGATAAAGGAGAGCTTTATGAGGCAAAATTCTGACAACGAAATGAAAGGTGTCCTGTTTAACAACAACACCGATAACCCGAAGGCACCGAACATCAAGGGCGAGTGCACGATTGAGGGCAAGAAGTATGAGATTGCTGGGTGGCGCAACACGTCCAAAGCTGGCAAGACATACTACAGCCTCAAGTTTCAAGAACCGTGGGAGCCTGCCAAGCAGTTTTCCGAGAGCGAGGGGTTGTTCCCTGAACCGGAGGATTTGGAATAGTGGGTAGTGTCGTAGAATTTCCCGGCGGTAAAAAATCCGAACCGGAGAAGACAAAGGAAAGCCGCAAGGTTGAGGATGCCGAGTATGTTTACTTGTGCAAACTGGACGAAGAGCTTGTTCCTTTGTTTCAGCATGAAGACGAAGAGTGGTGGGGTGTCATTGCTTTTTGGAAAATCGAAGATATTGAGAATGGGGACAAGGCATTGATGGACGTGAACACCGTGGCGGTATTCAAGGAACGCCCACACGCCGTCGACTTCGCTTGCACACACGCAAACGAAGCACGTGTCTATCCAACCCAAGAGCTCATCATTGAAATGCGGATGAAGTTCTGCGGTATTGAATGGGTGCCGGAAGATGATGATCCGTCAGGAGGCAAAGATGCCGGATAGTAAACGAGAAAAGCTGGCGTTCATACGTGCAGCACCAGAACCAAGTAACAAGTACCTAGCAGATATAGTCGTGGTCGACGAGGAAGGCAATCAGACAGTAGTCCCGATATCACTGCAACGCACACTATTAATAGCAACGACAGGCTTGAGCCTAATGCACAACAAAGGAGTTTGGCATGACGACGAAACAGACAACGAAGAAGATGGGTCGCCCCAACATTTTCACTAACCGCAAAACCGTGAGCTTTGACATGGATCAAACCATGTACGACAAGCTCGAACTGGTTGCACGGGACAGTGGAGTAAAGAAAAGTACTGTGTTACGCTTGGCACTCGGTAACTTTTTGAGGGAGAAACAACGAAGTGAACAAAGGCACTAGGAATTTATATTCTTCTATTTGGGGAACAATGCAGGAGAGGAAGATATGCTTTCGTGGATACAGAAAACTTTTCGCGGCTATCTTGGCGTTGGTCGTGATAGCGATATGGGTAATCGGATGAGTTGGTCTCCGTGGTCGGTTCGCAAGGAACATTTGTGGTCACCACGGAAAGCCGCTTGTGATGCGGTTACTTGTTCGGAGTGCCCCGGCGGTGACAGGTGCTGCAACCACACAGCACCGTCACATCCGGCAAGCTCATCAAGGTACGTTACGTACGATGATGACGGGTATCCTGCCCGTCGTTTACGATAGAGGTTGGTGTCGCCTGATTGATTAGGAAACTAATTTGTCGGGCGATGCTCCTCTCATTCTCTTTAGCCAAAACTTTTACTTTTTCGTAAGCGTCAATCGGAAGTGCGACGCTTTTCCATTTTTGAGTATCCATGTCTTTACCTCTTGAGGTTGAGCCATTGGCGCATTTCCTCCCCGAGTGCGGCACCAGCAAGTTTTATCTTATTCTGTAGCGTCCGAACAATGTGCTCATCGACAGTTCCTTCTGTGATGAGGTCTACGTACGTTACATTGTGCGTCTGACCAATCCGGTGACAACGGTCTTCCGATTGGACTCGGGTCTCTAAGTTAAAGTCATTTGAGAAGTACAAGACATTGTGCGCGGCGGTGAGCGTGAGCCCATAGCCAGCGGTTTGCGGGTTGCCAACAAAGAACCGAGTTTCGTGGTCCGGGTCTTGGAAGTTCACGACCAAAGCCTCGCGGTCTTCGTCGCTTGTGTCCCCGTAATATGCACCCACGGAGTTGTCTCCGTAGTCTTTCCGCAGACGTTCTACGATCTGCTCGATGTCGCGGCGGAACCGCGCCCATATAATTACCTTGCCGGTCATCTCTTCGATAGCTTCGGCCATCGCATCGAGTCGGCGGGTGGGTATCTCTTTGATGCCATCGTCTGTCGGAATGTAACCGCACAGGATTTGCTGTAACCGGAGAAGCTGTGTCATGGCTTGCTGCGCGATAACCAAGTCGTCGTCGAGCACAAGCATGGCAGTCCGCTTCATTGCCATGTAGTGTGTGGTTTGCTCCGGTGTCATTGACACAGTGCGTGTGGTGTACGTCTTCTCCGGAAGGTCGAGGCAATCTTTTTTCAGCACACGGCTCGAGAACCCGCCGACCTTGTCAGCCAGTTCCGGTAGATTGCGATAGCCAACCACGCGGTTGAATGAGTGTGCGCCCATGTTCTGACGCTTCATGATCGCGTACCGAGCTTGGAACGCGTAGAAGTTATCGTACCCCAGAAGCGACTTATCCAAGAAAGCGCACTGCGCGAATAAGTCCATCGGGCTTTGCGTCACGGGCGAGCCAGTCAGGATACGGCGAAACTCAGCCTGCTCCGCGAGCCGCGTCACAATCTTCGTGCGCTTGGCTTTCGGATTCTTGATGACTGTGGATTCGTCCACCGCGAACATCACGGTCTGGCCTTCCATAAACTTCTGCACGTACTGAACGCACTTGGTGCTGACAAACGCCTCGACGTTCACGACCAGGATTCGAAGACCGTCGTGATACACCAAGCCTTCTTGTAGTTCTTTGCGTTGTGCTTTGTTTGCTTGGCTGCGCCATGTCACGGTCTGGTGCGGAATGTCGTCCGGCAAATGTATCGGCACTTCCTTCAGCACCCAGTTGCGGTACACGCCCTTCGGTGCTACGACTATCAGTGTCGTTATGCGACCCTGTTGATACAGCCAAGCGGCATTGTCGATCAGCACTTTTGATTTACCACAGCCCATTTCCATGAAGTAGGCAAAGTTGGTTCGAGCGGCGGAGGCATTGAGTGCGTCGCGCTGATGCTGATACGGCTCTGTCTTATATTGATACTGCACAGAAAATCCTAAAAAATAACTACTTGACATGAGATAGCATGGTCTATATACCTAGTCAAGTCTCTCCTAGAGATGATGTTTATTTTTGAAAAGACGTAGCGGGGCGGTTTTCTTGGATGGTTAGCTGCCCCGTTACACCCAAAGCCGACGGGCTATAAACGGGAACGTAGAAACTAGAAGGAGTGTCCAAATGAGTGGACTTTTCGATGAGATGGAAGCAGACGCGTCAGCGTTTGATGAAGTCAAAACAGAGGCCGGGGCCAAGTTGTCCGACCTCATTCGAGAGGCGCAGCGTCAGTCTGCGCTTCAAGAAGAACATGAGCAAGGTGCTAAAGATGCCAAGAAAGAGTATCACCGCATCACTCGTGAACTCATCCCCGCAGAAATGGAAGCAATGGGCTTAGAGCGTGTAGACGTTGATGGTAACTCCATCAGTCTGCAGCAGTTTGTCTATGCGTCCATTCCGGCGACTCGCAAAGAGGAAGCGTATAACTTCCTGCGGTCTATCGGCGAGGACGATATTATCAAGAACGAAGTAGTCGTGCAGTTTGGCCGAGGCCAAGACAATCAGGCTGGTGCGTTCTTTGATGATTGCAGCCAACAGGGTCTTGACCCTGCCCAAAAACAATCGATTCATCCGATGACATTGAAGGGCTGGCTGAAAACCCGCATGGAGCAGGGACAGGAAACTGACCTTGACCTGTTCGGTGCGTATGTTGGAACCGAAGCGAAGATCAAAAGGAAGTAAATCGCTATGAGTGAAACTAAAGAAGTAGCTGTCAAGAAAACGACAGACGTTGCGTTGCCAGCCGAGATGCTGGGCGCATTCATTGAAGACGCAGGCGCAGGTACTGAAAACATCGGTGCCGATGACATGAAGATTCCGTTCATTCGGGTCATTCAATCTGTGTCGCCACAACTGAAGAAGAAGGACGGTGAGCATATCGCAGGCGCAGAGGCTGGTGATGTGTTCAACACAGTCACGAAACAACTTTGGAAAGGCGAAGACGGGGTCTTGGTTATCCCGTGTGGCTATACAAAGAAGTTCTTGGAGTTCGGCCCGTACGACCAAGGCGGTGGGTTCAAAGGTGAGCTTGCTCCCAATGACCCGCGTGTCCTCGGTGCGACCCGTGTCGGCAACAAGGATATCTTGGACAACGGTAACGAGTTGGTAACGTCCGCTCAACACTATGTCCAGATTCAAGACCCGAGTAACGGGACTTGGCAAACTGCAATCATTGACATGAAGTCGACGAACCTGAAGATTTCGCGTCAGTGGAATACGATGATTTCCATGCAGCAGGCGCAAGCAAACGGCAAGACCTTCAAGGTTCCGAGCTTCGGTTGCATTTGGAAGTTAGAGACCGATGAGTTCTCGAATGACATGGGTAGCTGGAACGCTTGGAAGATTACCGGACGTGAATGCTACGTAGAGGATTCAGAGCTCTACAACTCTTGTAAAGAGTTCAGCAAGATGGTGAGTGAAGGAGAGGTTGCTGCAGCACCCGATCCGGATTTGGAAGAAGTTAGTACTGACACCAGCGACGCACCGTTCTAAGCTGCCGGAGGTGGGAATCTTGGAGAAGGAGTTCCCACCTCCATTTTTACAAGAGGTTGCCAATGAATACCATCAAAAGGTTCATGGCTGCTTTCGAAGGATTTGAGACAGCACATGGACAGACTACGATTAAAGGAACACGCAAAAACGGCAAAGAAGAAGCTGATAGCCGTGTTATCCGAACTCCGCTCGACGAAACCCACATCAAGAAACATTTCGACGGGACTGTCGGGGCCGGAGCTATTCCGATTAATTCCACAAATAACTGCCACTTTGGTTGTATCGATGTGGATGTTTACCCACTTGATCATGCTGCTCTTGTTGGGCAGTGCGATGCTCTTGATTGCCCTGCCATTGTATGCCGCAGCAAGAGTGGTGGAGCGCACATCTATTTCTTCATTGAAGGGTGGATATCTGCAGCGGATATGCGAGACAAGCTATCCGAAATTGCTGCTGCTTTGGGCTACGGTTCGGCAGAAATTTTTCCGAAACAAGAAAAACTTTTAGTCGAACGCGGCGACGTAGGGAACTTTATCAACCTGCCGTACTTCGGTGGTGATCGCACACTGCGTCCTGCATACAACAGCAAGGCGCAAGAACTGTCGCTCGAAGAGTTTCTCGACTTTGTCGATGAGCAGACCATTCGGCCTGAGAAGTTTATGGGGCTACAGCTAGGCTCCGAGACAGACTTCCTGCCGGAGTGTCCGCCGTGCTTGGTCAAGCTGACCAACATGGGTATCGGCGAAGGTAATCGTAACGAGACCATGTTCAATATCGGCGTAATGTATCAGAAGATGGACCCCGACAACTGGCAGGGTTTGCTCGAGCAGCACAACGTGCAGTACGTCAACCCGCCGCTGCCTGCGTCTGAGATTGTGCAGATACAAGACCAGCTAACCAAGAAGGAGTATCAGTACGGCTGCAAGAAGTCGCCGCTGAAGGATTACTGTAACAAGTCACTGTGCCTTACAAAGGCGTACGGCGTTGGTAACGGCTCTCTCAGGTCGCTTGAAATCACAGGCATGAGTGTTGTGCTATCGGAACCACGCGTGTGGTTCGTAGATATCGGCGGCGAACGCTTAGAGTTGACCAGCGAGGACGTGCAAATGCAGTTGAAGTTTGGTCGCGCTTGTCTCGAACAGCTTGGCTGGCTACCGCCGCGTATGAAAGAGTCTGACTGGACTACTATCATGAACAACGCGCTACAGGACTGCATGAAGATTGAAGTGCCGCCGGAACTGACAAACAAAGGCCAGTTCCAAGACTTGCTTGAGTCTTTCTGTTCTGGTCGCGTACAGGCAATGTCTCCGGAAGAACTTATTTTGGGCAAGCCTTACGTCGAAGAGGGCAAGGTCTTCTTCAAGCTGGATGCTTTGATGGACTTTCTTAAAACCAAAAACTTCAGTCAGTATACACGCGGTCAGGTGCAGGAGCGTCTAAAAGAACTTAACAACGGCAATTCCTCAAGTGTGACCAAGTCATTTCGAGACAGGGCAGGCAAGACTAAAGCGGTTCGTGTTTGGTCGGTGCCGGAGTTCGATCCCGACATGGATATACCCGCTGTTGATATCAAAGGTGAGGAGGTGCCTTTCTAATGACAACGACTTCTTATTTCGGTCCGCCGGGCACCGGTAAAACTTTTACGTTGATGAACATAGTTAGTAACTATTTAGAGCAGGGCAGTGAGCCGGAGCGTATTGGCTTTGTGTCGTTTAGTAAAAAGGCAACAGAAGAAGCACGTAATCGCGCTGCGTCTGAGTTGAACCTCGACTACAAACGGATGCCGTACTTTCGTACGCTGCACTCATTGGCGTTTCGTCAACTTAGTCTGAAGATTGAAGACGTTATGCGTGGTGCAGACTATCGTCGTCTCGAAGAAATGATAGGCATGGAGTTTCTTTCTACCTCGTCGATGTCTCTTAACGACGGCGAGTTCTTCCGGATGGGCAGCAAGGGCGATATGTATCTTGGTGTCTACAACATGGCGCGGGTGCGTGGCATACCTGTCGAGCAGCAGTTTCATGAGACCGCCAACTTTAGTTTGCGGCTGAACGAACTTGAGCACATTGTTCGAAGCTACGAAGACTACAAGCAAGCGGCGGAGAAAATTGACTTCACGGATATGATCCGTCTGTTCATCGAGAACGGTGAGGCCCCGAAGCTGGACGCGCTAATCGTCGATGAGGCGCAAGACCTTGTTCCGTTGCAGTGGCAGATGGTGGACAAGCTTGCACAAAACGCTAGTGATGTTTTCTACGCCGGAGACGATGACCAAGCCATCTACGAATGGATGGGTGTTAATCCCAAAGACTTCATCGAGCGCAGCATGGACACAGACAACCAGTTCACGCTCGGTCAAAGCTTTAGGGTTCCGCAAGAGGTGCATAAGTTTGCTACCAGCATTACGGACTCGATGCACACTCGTATTGATAAGGCTTACGAGCCGCGTGAAGAACCGGGATCCGTGTCGTATCATTATGATATCGATGAGCTTGATTTACAGAATGGTGAGTGGATGATCCTGTGCCGGACAAACTATATCGCCAATAAGCTGGCGGGTCAGTTGAAAACAATGGGTCATTTGTTCTGGCGGACTGGTAACGGCTGGAGCGTATCAAGTCGCACACTTAACGCTGTGCGGAACTGGACTAAGCTGACACGTGGTGAGTCTCTGGGCTTATCCGAGTTTCAAGAACTTTGGACTATGCTGAAGATTGACCGGTACAAGAAACGTGCAGGCAATAAGAAGATTAAAGAAGCTCCGAAGGGCGACATGCTTGAAGACGCACGTGACACATTCGACATGAACTTTGTTACGGATATTCTGGGCGAGGATGTACGAGAAAAAATCTGGTACGAGATTTTAGATGTTCAAGCAAAGGAACGTGTGTATATTACTAGTGTATTGGAATCTGGTGAAAAATTTGACGACGACAATCCCCGTATTGTTCTGTCTACTATTCATAAGGCAAAGGGCGGCGAGGCCGACAACGTCGCTTTGTTTCTTCAATCATCGAAAGCTTGTTGCACGATGGGTGACCCAGATTGCGAGAGGCGTGTGTTCTATGTGGGGGCAACACGCGCCAAACAAAACTTGCATATTATTGAGTCCCGCGATGCACGATGGAGCTTTCGTATATGAAGAAGACTGACCAACTTTCTTTCGCAGCCCGTATGACTTCGGCATTACCGGATGAAGATATCCGTGAAGTGGCTACAGTTTCTCTTGATCAAGACTGGACACCACCGTCTATCTTCCCCGATCACTACAAAGACGCGGACATAATCTCGATTGACTTGGAGACCCGAGATCCGAGTCTTATGCAGCTTGGACCAGGTTGGTGCCGAGACGATGGATACATTGTGGGCTTCGCTGTAGCGTTCAATGACTTCGTTGGATACTACCCTATCCGGCACGAGGGCGGTGGTAACCTGCCTGAGAAAGCAGTTATGAGCTACATTAAAGACATGATGGAGTGCGATGTGCCGAAGGTCATGCACAACGCTCAATATGACTTGGGCTGGCTGCGGTGGGCAGGAATAAAGGTAAACGGTAAAGTATACGACACAATGACTGCCGCTGCAGTATTGAATGAAAACCGAAGGTGGTACAATCTAGATGGTTTGGCTCGTGAATATTTGTCTGAGAGCAAGAATGAGCGGCTTCTCCGGTTGGCTGCGGCTGACTACGGCGTGGATCCCAAAGCAGATATGTGGCGGCTACCGTCTCGGTTTGTTGGAACATATGCCGAGCAGGACGCTGCGGTTACACGCCGCCTGTGGGAGAGGCTCAAGACTGATATACTTAAAGAAGAAGTCTCCAACATATTCGAACTCGAGACAGCCCTGACTCCGATGCTCTTGGAGATGCGCTGGCGCGGTGTACGGGTCGACGAAGAAGGCGCGGAGCGAGCACAGGGACAGCTTGAGGCTCGTGAAAAAGAAATACTGAAAGCAATCAAGGACGAGACAGGTGTTTGGGTAGAGCCGTGGAATGCCAACTCTATCGCCACTGTGTTCGACAGTCTTGATCTTAGCTACCCACGCACAGAAAAAACTGACGCACCGTCATTTACTAAACAGTTCTTGGCGGCACACGAACACCCGACAGCCAAGCAAATTGTGCGGCTGCGCGAACTGAACAAAGCGAGTACAACCTTTATTAGAAACATTCTAAAGTTCTCTAATAACGGCAGGATACACGCAGAATTTCATCCTCTTCGTTCAGATGAGGGTGGAACGGTCACGGGGCGGTTTAGCTCCTCTAACCCCAACTTACAGCAAATACCGGCTCGTGACCCAGAAATTAAGTCGCTTATTCGTGGTTTGTTCCTACCGGAAGAAGGTGAGAAGTGGGGCAGCTTTGACTACGCGTCACAAGAACCTCGTTGGTTGGCACACTATTGTGCCTCCATCACTGGCGTACACCGTCACCCCAGTATCGACGAAGTGGTAGAACGGTACAAAGCAGATAACGCGGACTTCCACCAGATGGTAGCTGACATGGCTGGCATCTCTCGTAAAGATGCCAAGACTGTGAACTTGGGTATCATGTACGGTATGGGCGTGAATAAGATGGCTGGTGTCTTGGATACCACAGTGCAAGAGGCTAAAGAACTTTTGTCGGAGTATCACAACCGCGTTCCCTTCGTGAAGGGTCTGGCTACAATGGTGTCCAACCACGCCAATGAGTCTGGCATCATTCGCACAGTCAAAGGCCGTAAGTGTCGGTTCGATATGTGGGAGCCCAAGACGTTTGGTGTCCACAAGCCGCTGCCTTTGGAGCAAGCGCAAAAAGAATATGGTGGGCGTGGTTCTATCAAACGTGCGTTTACTTACAAGGCTTTGAATCGACTGATTCAAGGTTCGAGTGCCGATCAAACAAAGCAGGCTATGCTGGATTGTTATGACGCTGGGCATCTGCCCATGTTACAAGTGCATGATGAACTGTGTTTCAGCATTGATGCAGACGAGCGCGGCAACCCTGATAAGAAACAAATCAAAGAGATTGCTGAGATTATGGAAAACTGTGTCGAGGCAAAAGTACCCTTCAAGGTTGACTGCGCGGTTGCAGACAACTGGGGGCAAGTAGACTAGGAGACTACAATGGCTAAAGACCAAATCATTTATCATGTAGAAAAATGTTACCTCTATCACTTGTTTGTCTACAAGCCGGTGCAGCCTTTCTACAAAGGCAATCAATCCAAAGATTTTCGTGTAATAATGGACCCGGTCAAGAAGTTCGAAGGCCACTATGAAGGTGGCGGCTCGGGATGCCAAGACGTTCCCGTAAGTCTAAACGCTCGATACTTTCGATACCCACTAGGGTTACGGACAGTGACAGGGCATGGCATTGGTTTCGTGCCAGAGTATCCAGACTTCGAGATGCCTGTAAACTTCGTCGGTATCCGCCTGTTGTTTGGCTGGGAAATATTTGTAAGTCATACCTTCAACATCGCCCCAACGATTAGCGGTAAGCGAAAGTGGGGTATTCAAGTTACGTTGCACCGTATTCGAAAAGAAGTCATACCGGCTGCTGAATGATTATCATTGACGACTTCTTGCCTCCTCATTTAACAGGAACCATAGAGCCTGTTACGAAAGATATTCAATGGTGGGATGGGGTGACAAGAACAGAAGCCGCTCACGATGTTATAGCCTACTGTCGAGATTACTTTAACCTGAATGGTTTTTGCGGTTTTGAGTACTGGTACAATGTAACAACACCCGAGCCTCCGTATCCTAATTGGCATAGAGACAAGGACGAAGGTAGCGAAGAAGTCATACTCGCTGACTGGGCTTGTATACTTTACCTGACACCCCATAACTTGTGGGGCGGGTTTTTAGAACTAGAGACAGCCGACATAACTAGGACAGAGGTAGAGCGTGTAGCTCCGCGTTTCAACAGATGCGTGATCCTAGATCCGGGTGTCTGGCACCGCGTCTCAAGGGTTTGGTCTGGAAAGCGTCACGCTTTCTTGATAAACGGCTGGGTGAACCCACCTACTGCAGCGGGTTAGACAGAGCGTCTAGCCCCTTCCAGATATCATCAATTTCACGGTTGATTTTCTTGAAGCGACCACCAATGCCGTCCACTTTTTCTTTGAACTGTTGAACCAGTAAATCGTTCTCGACGGTTGTCTTCTCTACCTCGGCAATCCGGTCACGCAGATCGAGCAACTGCTTTTGGTTTTCCATAATCGTTTCGAGGTTCGTGCCGAGCACTGTTAGCTTTTCTGCTGTGTCACCATTGCCAGCGACTGCGGCCTCCACAGACTCGATCCGCCCGTAAAACTCCGCGACTGCCCATATACCGCCAGCTAGGGTAGTGCCGATAGACAATACGATTGCAATCCATACGCCACGAAGCTTCGTGCCGCCGATTGTTAGTTCGGTTTCTTCTAGGCTCATTGATACATGTAGGCTTGCTGGTCGGCATAAATTGCCTCACCCTCACCCAACACATCAGCAGCAGAAACATAGTCGCCAGTCAGGAAGTCATGAAACGATATGTTGCCAATGTTGGTTGTCCATTCAACACTCAGTATGTCGTTGGTAGCGGAATAGGAGATAGATGCCTCGGCCATAGACTGACCATAATCTTGTGCGTGTTCGTCTGAGATACTGGTCAGTGCTTCGTTCTTCGACGCAGCCAAGAATGCGCCAGCGTCACGGGCATTGACCGCAATCTCTTCTAGCGACTGGTTATATTCGGCCACGGTCTCTTGTTTGATTTCTACATCGTTGACTTCGATGAACTCTTGGACTGCTATTTGATCCTCAACACTGTTCGTCTCTTGTGCGACTTCGGCTACCTCGGCAACCTCCTCTACCATGCTGAGTTGAACACTCGCGACAACAAAGTTGTCTACAGCTTCGGAAACCTTGACCATTGACTCTTCATACTTCTCTTCAAGAGCCATTTGAGTTGTGTAATACAATGCGTTACGTACACCTTCCAACGCGTCTTGGTACGCAGCAATGTCGCCATCGTTGATTATGTATTGCTCATCGTCCACAGCATTATAGTCGATGATGCCACCAACGCTGGCGTAGTGTTCTGCGCCATAGACTGCGTAACGGCCTTGCTCAAGCTTCGCTGCAATCGTCCGGCTGGCGTTGACTAGGTTATCAATCGTCGTCTCGGAGTGTGCTGCGGAAACGCTCAGAAATGCTGAGATTAGAATCGCTGCCTTCTTCATCGGTTTCTTCCTTACCAATCTGTAATATCTTATCATACCACGCCTTGCGCTTTTTGTAATCTGGGATAAACATCTCTGGGTCTCTTTTCATAAGAACAGTCGCAGCACGTCCCACAACTAATCGGCCATTTACAGCCATCGGGCATGGTGTCCCAGAATCGAACATTGCTTTCCATGTCTCCAGCGATTGACACAAACGCGCCACCGCTGCGATGGACATGCCTTGTTCTTTGAGTGCTTTGGAGTCTCGTCGTCGATTACACTCTTCGTCTTGCTTATACCCGCCTAGCGACAGGCCAAGCACGTTTACTTGAACACCCATACCACGTCCGATCAGACATGACTCGGTGCCGCCCGACGGTGCGCTGGGCGATACCGCCGTTGGCGGTGGGGTAACGTCAGAAGCTGCGCCAGCACCGTTGTAATTATTGGTGGTCGATGTTGACGGGTTGTTGCTGCTTACCGTGCTGTTTATGTTGCTTGTGTTAAGATCGCCTGTCTGTTCGTTTTGCGCCAGAACTGGTGAGGACACAAGCAACAAAACGAAAAGCAATCGTTTCATTACACTATCCTTTGGCGAGTACCTAACTCGTTGGAGGATTATAACATAATTTTAGTTTGGTTTCTCGTTCGTTACGTCCATGAACAAGAGCTCTGGGTCCGGTGCTTCGTCGTCTCGTGAGAGAACTTGGATACGTTGAACTGTTGTAGGCTTTTCGTTGTCTTCTTCTTCAGTAAGCTTACGAGCAAAGGACATCCAAGCCGTCATGGATGCAGACACTGCTTCTGACATAACAAGAGGATCGCTGCAGAACAGCAAGGAACGGATACCGTAATTTACCAAGACGGTAGAAAGCTCTGTTTGTATTTCTGGAAACGAGTCTTTGTAGGCTTCGAACAGATCGTCCAAATCCTTAACAAGTTCCTGTTCGGCTTCGAGCCGTTCTCTTGCATCTTCAGTCATGCTTACAGTCTACGTCTTGTTCAGCGCACACCACAACCCTTGAATATATGAGATAAAGTGGTGGGACCAAAAAGAGGGAGGAAAGGAGGTCAGTTGCGTAACCAAGTATCGGCCCCACCATCTAAAATTATATACAAATCACCCATAAAGTAAAGGACGAATCGCCTTTTCCCACGTCTCTTGTGTGATTCTGTAGTCCTCGAAAAGGTGCGCTCTCACTTTGTGTGTTTTCTTTTTAATCAACTGCTTGGCTGGGTAGAACATAATTGACCCATCATCAAGACCAACACAGGCAATGATATCAATCTCGTGTTCTTCGAACCGCCGCTTGACCTTTGAGCCGCGACAGACGTTGAAGCCGTAATAAGGTTTAGGATTTTCGTATCGTGAGTCGTAAGTTCGATGAGCGGTCTTAACCTGAATACGAAGAACAACATCGTCATTAATAATCGCCACGATATCCGTAGCACCAAGATTCACGATCCGGCAAGGAACGCCCATTTCAAGGAGTCGGTAGTGGCAGAGGGCCTCACCGATGTCTCCAGTGTGGATCTCGGTGGAGCTTGTCATTGTTTAGATGAGGCCCGGTTCGTAACTGCTGCCGTCGTATCGTAGGACTTGTCCACGATTGTCATCATCGGCGCGGACGCTGCAATGCACCCAGCCGCTTTGCGGATCTTCCGGATCATAGAACTCTAGGATCAGTTGATCGAACTCAAGGTTCTGGCTGATCCAAGCTGCGAGTTCATAGTTTGACACACCGGGTACCTCGAAGTCTGCGGCTTGACCCCTGGCATGTTGACTACGCTTGCTGCTGCCGATTGCTTCGCACAACGCTTCAGAGCGATAACCTGATGACGGGCTGAAGCTGCGTCCAAAGTGGGTTCGTACCGGTTCTAATATCTCAGTACACAGGACGCACAGATTGTTGATGTGGTCTTCTGTTGGTGCGTTGTCGATTCCCAGACGTAGTGCAGTTTGGCTCTTCGTCATTTCTCGAAGAGTGAAATGCTGTGATAGTCTCATTAAGAACGCCCCCTCAGACGATTAGCAAGTTCCAAGTTTCGAGCCACTTCCATCGGATTGTCTCCCAAAAGACTCGGATTAACTGGCTGCTGTGCAGCCGCTACAGGTGTAACGGTACTAGGTATCGGTGCGCTAGGCAACTGTGCAGCCGCGATATTTACAGGTTCTTCAGTAACTTGAGGCATTATACTTGATTGAGGTTCAACAACTGGAGCTTCGTCAGGGAAGAAGAACTCGTACGGCGGAAACGGTTCATCCAAAGGAAGCCTATTAGAGTTGCGACGGCTCAACTTGTTGAGGTCGCTGAGAGCACGGCGCATATCACGAACAGTGAGTAGCTCTCTGTTGGGGTCTTGCTCAAGCTCGGAGTAAAACTTTTTAAGAGCCGGATCGTTTCTGATTTGCCTGCGTACATCGATTAGGAACCTGTCAGAAACACGAGCAAAGTCAAAGCGGCCTTTCATCAAAGCGTTTGAATCTCGTTTAGTCACGTTACTCTCTCTGAGTTCCCTTCGTATCTCGCTGCGAGACAACCCGGTTTTTTCTCCCCGCTGCATTGTGAGATACAACTCTTGCGCGTTTGCAAACTGCTCTTGCTGGGAGTCATACCACTGACGGCGAAGACGAGGCAGTGTTGTGTCCGCTTTGCGTCGCTCCGCGTTAAACTCACCCAGCGGTCCAGCGGTTCTAGCACGAGCATATGCCAGAGAATCAAACTGCAACGCTCTTTTGTTGTCCGCTACGATGCTGCGAGCACCAGCACCCAAAGCTCCGATTTCGGCAGCGGGGTCAAGAATCTGACGGCCAGAAGTGGGTTCCCCTTGAACCGCTTTTAGGACACGACCTTTTTTGAGTTTTGGGTCAATAAACACATCTCCTAACGTCTTGGTTTGGGAGGGGTCAAACTCGTAGAAAATGTCAGTCCCTGCAGGGGTCAACGCACCCATCAGGTGGGAGATAGATTTAGCCAGCTTTTCTTCTGCGTCGTCAGCATCAAAACGTCCGTCGATACTAGGTTGTTCCCGATAAATCAACCTACCTGTCTTGGTCCTACCAGCACGAGCAAACGGAGCAACGTCTGCAATACGTTCGTACAAAAGAGATTCGTCCGTGAAGGGCTGAAGAAACTTGCCCATGCCGTCAACAGTTGCACCAAAAATGTTGGAGAAGTAGTCCTCCCCAAGACGTTCTCCTTTTGCGTAAGCCTGCATAGC